>VTLG01008090.1_pt1 | contig 17652 bp, 22 predicted proteins | sample 4694571 | NCBI WGS metagenome assembly VTLG01 (sample SAMN12604809, study PRJNA352737) | marine metagenome | biome: ENVO:00000447; feature: ENVO:00000209|ENVO:00000569|ENVO:01000036; material: ENVO:00002151; isolation source: viral sequences binned using virsorter ... | reverse complement strand
TTCCAATTTATGCGATGTGATTTGGCTTATTTCTCATCAATCGTTTTCTGTTAACGAGCAAAACAGAGTACAAACTTAACTAACAAACAACCATGTCTCAAAGAAACCTAGAGATCACAGTGCAAGGCATAAACGGCCTTCTCTGTTCAAACGTCGCATATTCTGACCCATTGGGTGATTATGCAAAATACAAACAGTTCTTCACTGATAAAAAAGGTAAAGCAAAGACCGATGGAGTTCATCGTGCCGTCAGGGTCCTTGATTGGCTTTTATCTGGTTACTGGATGAAAGAAGGAAAGGTAAACGTTGACGAAGGAGAGAACACCGTTGACTTTGAAGGGTTCAGCCGACCTTATATGCCGAGTGCAAATTTCCAGAAGTGTTTAAGAAACGCTGCAACAAAATGGAAACTTGGAAAAGATGTGCTGAGGTCTGTGATTGTTCACAACAACCCAGAGCTTGAGTATGACGGTCCAAAAGATGCAATCGAAATGATAAATCATAGAGAACCAAAACTTCAGCTTGCAGCCTTTACAGGTCGAGGGGTTTGGGTCAACAGATTGTATTTACCAAACTGGAAAGCACGGTTTCAAGTCTTACTTGATGACGAGCTTATGGGAATGGATCAACTTAGAAGGATTGCAATCATGGCTGGTAAAGCAGAGGGCTTGGGAACATGGCGACCTCGCTACGGAAGATTTGAAGTAACAGAAATTAAGGAGGTCGATGAATGAAGAAAAACCCAGATGACTTGCCATATTCAGTCTGCGGTGTTGCTTGGAGAGAACTTCAGAAAGGGGAAAGGATCTCTGCTGAAAAAGTAGAGGAGATGTATTTTCTCTTAACTGATAAGAAGCTCATTACGGCTTCACGAGATCAAAATCGGGACTTGTCTTTCAGGTCCCTCCAAGTGAAACAGTGGATTGAATCCAACCGAGTTGAGATTGGGAAACCACTTGTTTTAAGGCAAGACAAAGGTTCTCTTGTGATTTTGACAGACGCTCAGGCTGTCGATTATTTGAACGGTCAGGCATATCAAGGCTTGACCAAACATAGGAGAAACACAAGAAAGATGTTCAATCGAATTGATGTTGAAAATCTTGGTCAATATGACAAAGATCAGCTTTCTGTAAATCAAGGTCGTCATTCTTTCATCGCTGCTGCTATTGATGGGGCAAAGAAACAACTGCTCCGCATCCAAAAAGATGGTGGCACGATACCAAAGATAAAACCTCCTGATGAAGATTAAATTATCGTCTCATCGCACAATTATCGTAGTCTGATTCGACTTATTGTATGGCTCAATCTTGCATCTTGACTCCCAGCCCTGTAGCTCCGCTTCTTACCATCGTTCACACTTCACGATTAAAAGTGTTTCAACATCTTTTAAGGTTAACAGCTTTGAAAGATGAAATCAAATCTCTTCTCCTCGGCTTCTTGCCCTGTGAATCGGTCCTATGTGAGGTGATTTTGCTCGCAACTTTGAGACTTAATTCTTCGTAACGAAATCGTTGTAAGTTCACGATAAAAACTTTCTTCATCACCTCAAAGACTAAATAGGTTGATGAGGTGAAAAACAAATCGCCTCATTTTGGCTTGCTTTTATGCAGCGTCTTTCCTTTGTTATGTGATTCATCTCACTGCATTTTAACTCCCCTCAAATTGACTAAAAGCTATCGTTCAAGGTTCACGATAAAACCTTTTTTAACACCTTTATAACTTAATAGGTTTGCAAGGTGACACTCAACTCGTTCTAGCTCAACGCAAAGTCTTGCATTGTGACATGTTTCGATTTAGTTCTCCTCAATCACACGCCCTTTTATTCATCTCAATCGTTGTGGGTTAACGATAAAACCTTCTTTAAAACCTCTATAACTTTAAAAGTTTGCGAGGTGAAATTGAATGCGAATCGCTGCATGTTAGCGTGCCTCTATTCAGAGCCTCTCACTGTTGCGTAATTCCGCCTTGCTCAACTCAATCGTTGTCAGTTTACGAATAAAACTGCCTTTAACATCTCTTGTAGGTGCAAGAGCCAAAGAGATGACCTCGTTGCTTTTTGATTCGCTTCAACTCACGTTGGCGTACAGTAGCTTAACGATCCGTTCCTCCATTCTGCCCATCTCCACTCGTGTCGGTGCATTTCTATTTACCACAATCGTTTTCAGTTTACGATTAAAACTGTTTACAACCTCTTTTTCATGTATTATGAAACCAGTTCTTGATTCTATAAATCAACTTATTAGCGTGATTGCTGGTAGAGCTATTGCTCAACAAACTGTTCATCTTAAAACCAAGCCTTCCAAAAGATGCAGCGAAGCAATCAGAATCGCAAGTGAAGTTGAAATGAAGCAGGGACTGGAAGATCTCAATGAAATGAATGATGATAGAAAATACAAACAAGTTCAAAGAAAACTAGAATCGCTCTCATCTATTCAAAGATTGGCTTTATTTTTTGAAAAACATCAAAATGATTAAAAAAGAACATTCTTCAGTCAAACTTAGAAAACTGAAAGATATAAGACGTAAAGATTTAGAAAGAAACTTTTTAGATATACAGCTAAAAGGACAGGACCATTATGTTTTTATAAAAGAAAATGGCAAAGCTCAAGTTGTTTATGAAGAAGGTCGATGGGTTAAGGAACATATAAGAACTGCGGTCCTTAAATTTAATTATGAAGTTGACAAAACTAATAATATGTTAATCAGAGAATTTGAAGATAAATATATTAAAGAATACGAGAAAACTTTAGAATAATTTAAAACGCTTTTTTCTTCTTGGTTTTACAAATTCAAGATCAACAAAATGATTTAAAAGAGAAGATAAAAACATATCTTGTTTTAATTTATATCTGACCAAGTGAGTGCAATAACGTTTTATATTATCAATGTCATCAGACTCCATGATTTGTCTGCATTGAAGCTCAACTTCTAGTTCCATTTCAGGTGGAGCTTTCTCTATGTCGATATTAAGAAACTTTTTGATCATTTTACTGGAAATAATTGACTTTCTAAAATATCTACAGCTTTATCATCAAGAGTATTTGTTGTTTGCTTTGCAATTGAACGTAAAAGATCAATAATAAGTCTTTTCACGGCAGTGGTTGTAAAAAACCTCAACAGGATTGGTTTTAAAATTTTTAACATGAGAATTTGTTTTCTTTTCCTAACATAGCTAAATTGCTAGTATAAAACAAGAAACCGCTAATCTTATGGCTGAAGAGAAAGAAGAAAAGGAAGGTATTGATTGGGGTGATCTGTTTGGACACGCAATCCGATTGCTAATTTTAACTTGGAGTTTATCAATGATGACTTTGGGATATATGGGAAAGGTAAGGATTGATGGAGCATTCACTGCTGGACTTGTCAGCGGTGTTCTCGGCAGCTATGGAATCTCTGTCGGAAACAAGAAAAATGGCAATTCACCTAAAATAGTGGATAATAGTAAAAACAAAGTAGGTATCAAATGAAAAATTTTCTTCTTTTATTTTTGTTCTTTCCAGTTGCCTCGTATGCTGATATTCAACATTCAATAACATCAAGTGTAAAACTTGAGAGTTTATCAGCAGCAACTTCCGCAGATAAAATTGGCTCAAGCTACAGCATCAGTGGAAATAACATAACTACTACAGACTCAAACTCTGCAGCAACTATTGGTGGATTTGGTTCTGTCACGTCAGGAACACCAGCAATAAGTTTTCCCAGTTCTGTCACCCAAGCAACAAGCGGTGAGGCTTTTTCTTTTAGTACCAGCTACCTTGAAGGTGATGCAACCTCTGGATCAGCACCAACAGTAGGGACGGTAAGCAATTTTAGTGACCTTACTTCCACAAGTGCAGGTTCTGTAGGCACAGCAGCCGTTTCGCTAGATAATCACACAATGACACTTTCTGCTGGAACAGGAACAGGAGTTGTTCTTACTGGTCAATTCGTAACAGACCTAACTGTTGATTGATGTGGAAATATCTTCTTTTTATATTTTTTGTTAGTCCAGCATACGCAATTCCTGTCGTGCCAAATTTTACAAGTGCTACAAGCACAAGTCGAAGCGTCACCACAAATAATTTGACGGAAAATATTCGAGAAGTTCGCTACAATTCAGGCTATACCTACTCGGTGACAGGATCTGGCATATCTTGCGGAAATTGTGACACGATTTCTATGCCCAATGCAACCGTTACTGAAACCATCAATGGAACGACTTATGAATGGACTGGTTTAAATATGGATCAAAAACCAAACTGGCAGCAAACCACACAAGGGAATGCTTTTCAGTTTTCAGAGTTTTACAAAGGACCTTCTTTGGAAAGCGTGATCGATATAACAAGAACGGTTCAGTCAGAAGTGGTTACAGACACTACTATTATCTTCTCCAATTAATAAGTCTTTTTTCCTGTTTGCCAAGTTACGCAAACACCTCAGCAGTTGCAAATCCACAGTCAAATACAAGTTCTTCAGTTTCTAATTTTGCAACCCAAGTGCTAACAGGCCCAATGACTGAGAATACTTACGGAAATGGAATCAAATGCTCAGGAGCTACATTATCAGTCAGCCCATTTGCAACGACCTCAGTAGCGATCAAACGACCTCAAGACTATATTTATCACACGCCAGTTTATAACGAGGCTACAGACGACGATGGAAACCTTACAAACGCTGGTGAGATTCTTTTCCATCGAGAAAATTATAGTGGCAACAAAGATGCGACCTCTTTTAATTTTGGAATTGCTGCAACCATATCTGTTCCGCTTGATAAACGCTTTCAAGATGCATGTTTAAAAAGTGCAACAACTCAAGAAAAAATACAAAGGCAAATATTATCCAAAGAACGTCTCAACTATGAACTGGCAAGATTAAAAAATTGTGGTCAACTTTATCGTGAGGGAATACGATTCACTAAGGATTCTAAATATTACTCTCTATGCGAGGATGTGGAAGTTGTAGAAAAGATGGGTCAAGTTATACCGCATACTCATAAATTAAAAAGCAACTGACGTTCCAACAGAGCAGAGGTTGAGTTAACAGCTTGATAATGGGTCTGGTTGCTTAAAGCAGCAAGTCTATCCAACAGAGCAGTGGTCAAGTTAATGACATGGTGCTGGGCTTGCTACTTTTTTATTTTACCTCATCTTTTTTCTTTGTCAGCTTCTTGATCGCAGTCTTGATAAGGTTTTTAAGAAGGTTGGCTATGATAGGACTTGAAGCCGCAGTAACAGCAATAATTGAAGTGTTGACAAGAATAGGAGGGCTAGGAATCCATTTCTCAATAAAGGTGGATGGTTCGTAGACTTCGTAACAGACTTTTCCATCTTCAGAAAGTTTGTGAGATACGACTTTATCTAGCTTGAGATCATTAGCAAACGACCCTACTGGAATGTTAGTCTCGTTGGGGCATTTAATAAAAAACTCTTTATCTTTCTTGACTCTAGGTTTGTATTCTGGCGGTGTAGGTATTTCAGGTTGCTTTTGCTCAGGCTGTTTTACAGGATCGGTTGGTACAAATTTATCAGGGTTATATTCAAGAGGCTCAAAAGATGGAATATTAACAACAGGATAATCAAGCTTTGGTTTATCAATCAAATCGAGTGTTGTTGGATATTGTTCCCAATTTTTAATTTTTGGAATATGTATCTCTTTGATTTTTATTTCTGGTATTTCAATTCTGGGTATTTCCAAGTGGAGTCGCCTGTTTCTTTGGAATTTCAATTGATGGTCCCGTGAAATCTGGAAGAGTGTTTTTCATAACATCTGGCATTTTATCTTCCAAACTTCCCATGATCTTGTTTTTCAAAGTCCTCTCAAACTCAGGGCTTTGCATATAGCGAATTGCTACATATCCGAAAGCTGCCATTGATAATGACATCAAAAATGACAGAATAGAAATAATTTTTATAATACGGTCTAGCATTTTATGTTAAAAGAAATTTTGAGAATGTTGGCTATGCCTTTGACTTTGATGACTCTGCTTTTAATTCTTGGTTTGATGCCTTTGTATCTAATGGCTGGGTTGATTCGGGTGCAGCTTGAGTCTCAAGAATCTGCTGTTCAAGAATCTTCATCGCTCCGTTAGTTTCATGTAGAGCGATCCATAACTGCTCTCTTTGTTGAGCAAGTTGTTGTAATCTTTCTTGTAAATTCATAATTTAGTAGAGTTTTTTACCAGCAACAATAGCAGCATCTATAGCTGTAAAATCTTCTGATGTCCAGATAGAAGTTGTACCATCAAGTTTTTTGTAAGCCTTAATAATTTCAAGATGCTCTACGTTTCTTTTTATCATGTCTTTCCATTCATCCTCAGTAAATGAACCTAGAGGATTTGCAGTTTTGTATGCAGCGTAATCAGCATCTGCATTGATTACAGTTACGCTATCGCCAGCAGCAGAAAAAATCTTTGCGATTTCTTCAGAAGTTTTTTCTTCCATAATAAAAAGATAGTTGTTTACAGTTTACCCTGCTTCGAGGGCTGTGACTTTTGCTGATAGTTCTTTTATTGCGTTTATTAAATACCAAGTAAAATTATCAGGATTTACAGTTTTAATTCCAGTTGATTTTGTGATAACACATTCTGGTAAAATTGTTTCTAATTCTTGTGCAATCACTCCTAACTGCAAACCTTTTTTACTAACAACAGCAGATTTTACTACATCTGCTAACTCTGGATTGTCAATAACTATTTCTTCTTCAGTTTTATATTCAAAGTTTTTTACTTGAATTTTATTTAGAGCATCTAAACCAACTGTATTACTTACTATATTTTTCTTAATTCTTTTATCTGAGGTGGTTGACCAACTTGAACTATTATTGCCTTGAAAAGCACCTCCATTAGAACCAGCAAAAAAACTATCTCCACCTTTTCCTGCTACGTTATAACCAATAACAAATTCAGTTCCAACATTATTAGCAGAACAAGTTGCAAATGCTCCAAAATAACCATTATTACTGCCAGTAGTTAATTGTTGGCAAGTATGTGATCCAAATAAAGAATTAGTGGTTCCAGTGGTTATACCAGTGCCAGCATTTTGCCCGAAAATTTGATTATTATGACCTGTTGTTATAGCCCCACCAGCTGTATGTCCAACACAAGTACTATTATTTGCTGTAGTTATTGCATCACCAGCATTTGCTCCTACAGCGGTGTTAGTTGTCCCAGTAGTAACTTGATTAAGAGCATCTTTACCAATAGCGGTATTGTTTGCTGATGTTGTGAGATTTCTTAAAGTATGTGTTCCCAAAGCTACGTTTGCTCCACCAGTAGTAGCATTTTCTAATGCTTTTTGACCGACTGCCACATTGTCATTTGCCGTGGTATTTGAACTTAAAGCGTGCATACCAACAGCAGTAGCCCTACTACCTGACGTAAGTGCTGCTAAAGAGTTATATCCGAAAGCACAGTTGTCACTTCCTGATGTTAAATGACGCATAGCCAAAGTACCAACAGCAGTATTATCATCAGCAGCAGTTGTTTTTGTATCATCACCCATAGCCTTATAACCAATACCAACATTGTTATGGGCTCCTCCAAGTAAGCCAGCATAAGCACCTATAAACACGTTATATCTTCGATCTGTAGCATCTTCAAAGGCTCTATAACCTATTGCTACGTTTTCATATCCTGTTTCATTTTCAAATGCAGCGTTTAGTCCAACTGCCACATTGTGATATCCAGTTGTAGTGTCATGCAGAGCCGATTTACCTACTGCTACATTATTTGATGCTGTTGTTATATTTTGACCAGCATAAGCACCAATTCCTGTATTATCCAGACCTGTAGTAACTGCACCTAAAGCTGTATAACCTACTGCGGTTCCATTATTTCCTGTGGTACAAGCGTCTAATGCATCTCTACCCACAGCTACGTTGTTAGCTCCAGTTGTGTTTGCCCCTAGTGCATCACGACCAAGTGCAGTGTTGTTTGATGCTGTCGTGTTTAGACCAAGAGCATTTCTTCCGATTCCAGTATTTGAACTTCCTGTTGTGTTGGCATCAAGTGCGTTATTTCCAAGTCCAGTATTACTTACCCCTGTGGTGTTAGAAGCTAGACTGTTATAGCCTAGGGCTGAGTTGTCATTACCAGTTGTACAGGCGTATAAAGCTAAATCGCCAATTCCTGTGTTGTAACTACCTGTGTAATTAAATAAGGCTGCTCTACCAATGGCTGTGTTTTGTTGTCCAGTTTCATTTGTATAAAGTGAATTTGCTCCCACCGCAGTATTAAAACTTGCTGTAGTTCCAGTTCTTGAAGATTGCTCACCTATACCGACATTTTGTTGACCAGTTGTAGTTGACCCCATTGCACCATTACCAAAAGCATTATTAAAATTTCCAGTTGTGCAGGCATCTAAAGAGCTATTACCAAAAGCATTGTTGTTTGCACCAGTTGTGTTTGCTCCTAGTGCGGCAGTACCTACAGCCGTATTTCCGCTAGCCGTTGTGTTGGCATCTAAAGCAGCAGCACCCACTGCCGTATTTCCTGTACCACTTGAAGTTGCAAGACAGGCGTTATGACCAAATGCCGTATTATTATTTCCTGTGCTATTTCTTAAAGCAGCAAAACCCATTGCTGTATTCAAAGATGCTGTAGTCTGTTGTTCTAAAGCAGCGTATCCACAGGCTGTATTTTGTTGACCAGTTGTTTGGCTTAATAAAGCATTGGCTCCCAAGGCAGTATTAAAAGCTCCAGAAGTGAGATTTCTTAAAGTACCTCTTCCAATTGCAGTATTATTATCACCACTTACAGAGCCAATTAAGGCAAGAGCGCCAAGAACAGTATTGTTAGCAACAGAGTTTGCACCTTTACCTATATTTACACTATTTATTGTTCCATCAACAGCAAACGCTGGCCCACCAGCAAGAGTAAATACATTTACATGAGCATTATTTGATGTATTTCTAAGCTGCATAATACCTGTAGAAGTATTAGCAAAAAATTGACTTGCGTAGTTTGTAGATGGTGCAGATGATCCAGAATTATTTGAAGATATTGCTAATAAAGCATTATTTATATCAGCCCTGACGTTAGCTCCAGTGGAGTTTTCTATAACATAATCATGTTGAGCCATTGTCTAATCTAATTTTTCTCTAAGGTTATCATAATTTAAGAGCCTCGACCAAAACCTGTTGCAGCATATTTAAAATTTCTATTTACATTATTACCACCTGAGTCTTTAACATCAATATCAAATCCAGTTGAACTAATATTTGATAATGCAAAGAAATCACCTACCTGTGCATTTTCTATTGTTATACCGATTGATGGTAAAACAGAATTTGCTGCAATGCTAGTACCAGATTGACCTGTAAAAAAACTGTTTGTAAATGTAACAGACTTTGTAGAAGTACCAGATGCAATAAATCCACCAGCAGATGCCCCTGCATTTGTAAGACTTGTTTCTGTTCTGCTTTCTAGCTCTGCTGTATATCCAAGCTGATCAATTTCTATTGATTGTGCTGGGTCGTCTGAATCCATATCACATCTAAATTTAAAACCTCTAGCAACATAAGTTCCATTAACAAAAGGATTAAATTGTGAAAATTCTGCACTAAATGTGCAGTTTCCACTTGTTGTTAATGAAGTCGCAGAAGTTAAGGTAAATGTATTGGCATCAGGAATAGTTTTTATTTCATAATCACCATCAACACCAGTTCCAGAAGTAAAATCAACAGTTACAAAACTTCCAGCAGAATATCCATGTGAGGACTTTGTGATTGTAATGGTTGTCCCAGATATTGAATAAGTACCATCAGTTGAGGTATCAGGGTCAGAGTCAGTAGTAGCCACAAGCAAAGATGCACCAACATCAAAGGCAGTGGCAGCATCGAAATCTGTCCATGTATCTACATTCCCTGATCTAGTATCAATCAAATTATTTGGATAAAAACCTTGTGTCACAAAATGCCTAGTCAATCTTAGTGGCTGTTTACCACCAAGATCAAGAGTATTTGCAAAGCTATATGAACCACCAGTAATATCAACAGCTCCAAGAAAATCAAAGTCAGCGATACTATCAAAATCAGTAACACCATCTAATAAATCAAGAGAACCTAAAACAAGGCCATTTACATCATCTGAGAAAAAGCAATCTACTTTTGTTCCTTGAAATGGTGGGCTGTCTAAATCTTCTCTATCTGTTAAAACTGTGAGTTTTGGTAGTGGATTTGGAACTGTCTGTATCATTGTGACAGAGGCATCACCAGAACTTAAACGGCCTCCATCATCTTTGAACTTTAAGTGATATGTGCCATTTACAATATTTGGAACAATACTTTCGCTGACGTTACCAGAAAGTGCAGGCAAAACATCAACAGAATTGGTAAAAGTTGAGCCAGTTGTAAGATTAGAACTACGGATTACAACGTTTCCACCATGTATTACATCAACATCTGTTGACTGATCGAAACGTAGTCGTACAAACTGATCTGACAAAGGTTCAATCTTTACATTTTGTACATCTGCTGGTAATGCTGTTTTACCGATAGTTGTAAATGTTGTTTCTGCTGGGTTTGTACTTGGTTTTTTCAAAGCATTATAACTAAATACCCTAACTTCATAAGTTCCAAGCTGAGTTTCAAAAATAGTAAAATCAGGTCTGGTAATTCTTTCAGAAATAAAGTTTTCATTTTTGAATCTATATTGCACCATGTATTCAGTAACACCAGAAACAGGCTGCCATTGAATAAACAGTTTAGAAACAGCACGATTATTTAAAACAACAATTTGTTCAGAACCTTGCAAGTTACTTGGTGGTGGTTTTAAGGCTGTTAAATTTGTAATACTTCTTGTCGCTAAAGCCTCTCCATCTTCAACATTTGCATATTTTGTAGGATTATGGGCAACAGCAGTAACTTGATAATTAAGCTGACCCACTTCAGTTACGCTGATAACTCTAAAAATTTGTAATTGTATTGCAGTGCTTTCAACAACCCAAACACTGTTATCTGGTGGTGTTGATGAAAATGCAGAAGAAACTGTAATTGTTGTACCAGAAATTGAATCTATTGTTTTTGTTTCAAGAGTTCCATCAGATAAAATTACAGATAAAGTGCTATCACCATCAATCGTTAGATCGGTATTATTAGAATCATCAATAATAATTTGTGTTGTTGATACACCTGTTTTTATTCTTCCACCTCTTCTGACCCCTGCCCTTAAAGGATCTGCAATATTTATTACCTGTCCACATCTAACAAGTGTTCCAGCTTCTAATGTCGTTGTAAAACTAACAACTTCACTTTCATTAGATTGTGTGTAGAGAAACCATTTTGCAAGACGAGAAGCTTGACCCCTTGATGTTGTAGCAAAACCTCTAAGATTTTTAGTTACAACACCATATTTTGCCTGTAATGCAGTATCTTCAACAGTTTCATATTCAATCTGTTGTGTATCATTGTCAAAATAAGCAACATTTACAACAGTAAATTTTGTTGTTTTTGCTGAGTTTGTATAAGAAAAACCTCCATCAGTAACGTTGGATAAATTAAATAAATAGCTTGGATCTGTTGGTCTATCTTGAGTAATTGATATTGTGCCAGCAGAATAAAAAGGCATGACACGCATTACAGAACACAAATCATTGATGAGATTATAGGCCTGTTTTTGATTTTGTATAACTATGTTACAGCTAAATCTTGGTTCTGTTCCTCCAAATCCATCATCTACTTGTGTTGCACTATAAACAGAAGCTGAATAAAAACTGAAAACATCTAATTGTGTTGTATCTATCTGATCACCAAAACCTTTTGATGTTGTTAACAGGTCATAAAGTATCCATGCTGGATCGTTTGTCCATGCCTTGTCAGTTTGAAATGTGCCATTAAAAGTACCAGAATACGATAATGAACCATCAGTTCTAACTGTTGCATTATGTGGAATCTTGATCTTGGTTCCACGCACTCTATACATTCTTCTTGGTTGACTTGGGAAAGATTCAGCATCAAACCTTAAAGCAACGTGTGCAGAATTAGCATAGTTTTTTGTGTCAAAAATTTGTTCTGTAAAGGATGACCATGACATTGAGTTTTGTAAAGTAGTTTCTGTACTGTCGTCAGTAAGTCTGTTTACTCTTATCGTCACAGGGAAAGAAGTACCAGATGAAAAAGTTATCTTATAATCTCTAAAATAAGTACTAGCAGTTCTTCCTTTTACAGTGTCACTAATTACTGTTGTAGTTGTACCATCATTTTCTATTGTTTGAATAGTTAATGAAACCTCTGCACCATTAATATCTCCGTCATCTTCAAATTTTTGTAACGCTGGAAAACCTAAAGTAACCCTGACAGCATCAACATTTGTATCTGTAATTGATCTACTAACAGGAGTATCTTTTGTAACAACAACACCTACTGCTGTTTCAGATTCACTAGCTGTAATCCCTTCTATTGCTGTCTGATCTGATGTACCAAATCTAGGCTGAAAGGTAATATTTTGAAAGTTAAAATCTTCATCATTTGGGTTTGTATTACTCGCAGATTGTTGCAATACTTGAACACCATTAAGAAATACATCTTTTAGACTTCCTGTGTTATATTCTGTTGATCCTTGACTACCAGTAGCACTTGGAAAACCCTCTATTATACCTTCCCCCAATAGCTCTACTAATGTTTGAAATTGCTTTGAAGCTAAAACGTCTTTTGGTAAATTTGGATCTTTTAAAGCAACAGCCTCTTGTATTGTTTTAAAATCAAACATCAGTTTGTACCCTCTACTTGAACTGTATCAATACCAGAACTAATTACCACTGAGCCTGTAAACACCTGTCCATAAATGATCGGAACGCAAACACCACTAATACTAACGTTCTGGATGCCCGAAAATGAATATGAATTAGCAGCTTGTGGATCAAGAGAACCATCAGCTTCTGAAGCTCCAATAGATGCTGGATTTTCAAAAGGGGCTGGGGTCGGTGCTAACAAAGAAGTTACACCACTGATGGCTAAATCTGTAACAACAGCAGTAGCAATATTTCCAACAACAGGGATTGCTGAAATTGCACCACCTACAGCAGCAGCCCCAGCAGCCACAGCACCAACACCAGATACTACCGCACTTCCTACAGTAGCAGCAGTTGTGATTGCAGCACCTGCAACGGCAGTAGCAGTACCAACAACCGCAGTGGCAGCAGAGCCAATACCTCCGACAACAGCAGCTACAGCAGGGATTGAACCTGTTGCAATGGGTATGATCTGAATATCACCTTGCCCTTTCATTGATAAAAAATCAAGAGAAACATCAATATTATTCATTTTTACTTTGTAATATTGTTGATTCATATGTGCCTCTACTTCTGGAAAGTTACACATCAAAAAACGGATAGCCTCTGCTGGACTTGATACAGCAGCTTCAAAATATGATGAACCAAGAAATTTTCTTAATCTTCCATATACTTTTATCGTTTTAAGCTGCATACCTGTAAACCCCTCTAAGTGCTTGCTGATAACCTAAATCAAAAGGCTCTCGGCAACTTAATCTTCTTATATTATGGTTCAAAATCATATTATCACCAATATAAACTGCAACATGATCTAAATTACCTGTAGTTGATTGAAATAGTAAAACATCGCCAACTTGTATATCATCATGTGTCGGTTGTTTTTTAAATCCTGTAATTGGCAGCCCTTTTTCAAATAATGGATTTTCTATAAAATCTTTTATCTTTCTTGGTCTATCCCAAATTTTTAAATCAATATTTTTTGTTTGTTTATACCAATCATGGATAATTGACCAGCAATCATAGACACCCCAAATAAAACTTCTTCCAATAAGTGATGGTGCTTTCCAGCCAGTTGGTTCAAAAGAACACCACTCTTTCATTCTTACACTATAGATATGTGATGGTAAATCTAAATACTCACAACTTGCTTTATCATTATCAGATGGTTGTGGTGGTTCATAAGGATGTGAATGTACAATACCAATAATTTCACCTGTATCTTCACATTCTGCCCAATCATCAGGGTCGATGATAAAATATTCAAACCCAGATTCTGCAATATTTTTACAAGGCCAATATGTTTCTTTGCCTTTAATTATTGCCAACAAACCACACGATTCTTGTGGCATACATTCTTCAGCGTGTTTTGCAGCATCAGTTTTCCAAGTCATTGCTAAATAAATGAACCGACAGAGGGAAAATCCTTTTTTGTTACCTGACGTTTTGGCGCACGAATACCTTGTAAATCTAAAGCCGATACAAGTTCAAATTGTACAATTTCCCTAGTTTCAATAACTTTTCTATCAACAAAATAAATCTCTTGTGGTAATTCTGCTGTGCTATCTGGTGTGCCAAATGGATTTTCATTTGAAGGAAAGTTTGCAGCATCTAAAAATCTGCTTAGTGTCCTGATTCTTACAAATTTTGCACCTTGAAGATCATTAAATGGTGTTGTAGCGTTTACAGTTGACATCAATGCTGTAATAGTTCCAAGTACATTAGAAACAGTTATTGTAGGTCTTGGCAAAGTACCTCTACCAGAATATTCAAATCCTTCAGCAGCAATTGGAAATTTGTCATAAGTATTTCCCTGCCAGATAATTGATGCGTTACTGTTCATACCAACACCAGAATGAAATCTAGTGACATCTGTAGAGCCATGCAGTGCAGAAACTAAAGTCAAAGTATATAGCTCAATAATAGATTTATTTGTTAATGATTGTAATTCTGCTGTGGGTAATCCCATTATGGTTCAAATACCTCTCTAAAAGTGCAGTTTAATATTGCTCTGTTGTTATATGGTATGGTTTTTGTCCATGATTGACAAACATATTTACCAGCCCCAGATAATGTAACCGACACATTACCACTATTTGTTGCACTGGAAGCGGCTGTAACTGTAAATGTATTTTGATCTGCTGCTGTTGCAATCGCAAAGTCTCCATCTGTTGCAGAACCAGTGGTGTAGTCAATAGTCACGACATCACCAATAGCAAGGCCATGATTTGTGATCGTTATAGTTACTGTTGTTCCTGACTGCGAATATGTACCTGTTTTTGTGCCACCCTCTGCTGGTGGGGTGAATGTAAAACTAGCCTGATCGTTTACTCTACTTCTTAAAAATGCTTCAATAACATCTGCGTCTGTCTCTGATACGTTAAAAGTTAAATCATAAATTTTTGGATCTTGTGTCAAAGGCAGCCCAAACAATGCCCTGAACTCATAACCATCACCAAGTCTTGTTGACCTGATCCTTGGTGCGCTTGTTTTTCTCATGCCATAAGTTGGCTGTATAGAAGGAAAAGTTGCCATTTATCTAGAAAGTAAACCTCCAGCACGTTTTTCTTTTACAAGTTGTGCTTGAACTGCAGCACCAATAACAGCCCCAAGTGCCTGTGCATCTGCGTTGTTACCAGAAACAGATGAACCTGAAGCATCTACATTTACTGTAACCATATTTGTTGTACCTCCTTCTATTTTTTTATTTGCTGTAACCATACCAGATGATCTTGGAGTAAATAACTCTGGCCCTCGTTCTCCTACTACATAAGATCTTCCAGCAGAAACTGGCCCTCCGTTGGCTCTAAATATACTAGAGAGACCAGAGCCTAAGAACCTACTTCCGGCCCCTCCAAGAAAAGTGTTTGTAATAAATGGTGCGCTTTTTCTTTGTCTACCTCCAAATATCCCACCCAGAAATCCACCAACACTATTACCAATGCCAGAAACTGCACGTTGAATAGCAACTTCGACAAGTTTTCTTTTGAGTTGATTTAAAACATTTATTGCTGACTGAGCAAGTGTTTGTGTTCCCATAACAGCATCAGTTAAATTACTAACTATTCCTTGTTCAACACTTTGACCAATTTCATTGAATTTATCTTTCAATTGATCTGCCTCACTTTTAATCTGAAACATTCCATCGGACAACTTAAAAGTGCTGGTATTTATAGCATTTAAAAAAGTATCTGACTGACCTAAAGCTGAATTAAAACTTTCAGTTATGGGTAATAATTTAGTAAAAGCAACTGTTGTTTCTTCTGTGTTCTCTTTTATTTCTTTTGCAGGTTTTGTTGTATCTTTGACAGTTTTATTGATATCTTTTTGCCCTTCAAATTGTTTTTTTAAGCTTCTTATTTGTTCAAATGGGTTAATAACATCAATAGCTTTTTTTAAAGTACCAAAATTTTTAATTAACTTATTAATTTCCTTAACTGCTGCAATACTAAAATCTAAAACATCTTTTATTTCATCTTCAAGCTCAGTTCCAATAGTTCTTGCAAGTGTATCAATAGTATCTTGTAAAGTAGATAATTTACCATTAAGGGTTGTGGATTGTTTTGTTGCACCACCAAAAAATGCACCGCCTTCATTTGTTAGATTTATAAGGGCTTGATTTACAAGATCGGCTCCTATTTTTCCCTGTCTTTGTGCTTTTTCAAAAGCATCACCTTGTAATTTAGTTATTCGTTTCAATTCAGTTGTTATATCAACTCCTCTTTCTAATAACTGTAAATTCTCTTCTTGTTGTAATTTTCCTTTTGCTCTTATCTGACCAAAGGCTGTTGCAATACCTGTTAGATCAGCACCAGTAGCACCAGCAACTTCAGACAATCGTTTTGTTGTATCTACAAGCTCTTCAGTTTCAAAACCAAAGGCTTTTAATCTTTTTGTTTGTTCAATTAATTCGCTACTTGTAAATGGTGTTATGGCACCAAATTCTTGAAGCTCTTGGATTATAGTATTTGTTTTTTCAATTGATCCAGTAAGCACTTCTAAACTTTTTCTTTGAGTTTCAAGTTCAGCAGTTTTTACAAATACAAATCTTGCAGCACCTAAAACTGACACTGCTGCCAATAATGGAGCAAATGCCTTTGTTAAAGTTGAAACACCAGTACTTGCGGTTTTAGCTGCTCTTCCTGTGTCTCGAAGTGATCTATTGCTTCTATCTAATCTACCTTTTAATTTATCTGTGCTTTTACTTAAAGCTTTTGTCTGTTCATTTACACGTTGCAAAGGTCTTATTGCATTCTGAGCATCAACTATAAGTTTGACTGTTGATTGTGCCACAAATACAAATAACCTTTATTATATACTACCTTGTTTTGTTCTTTTGACGATTCATTTCTTGTTTTTCCCTATCATTTTTAATTTCATAATATGCTGCCCAGTGTATAAGCTCCTCCTCTGTAATAGTTTTTCTTAATTCAACTAATGTTTTTCCTAATTCTGTTGCGAGAAAAAACTCAAAGTTTAACCAGTTATCTCGCTTGATTCGTTTTTTGCTGTATCTAAATCAACTTGTATATCCATCATAAATAATTCAAGTTCATTTAAAACTGTCTCAGGTAAAAACCTTTTTAAATTTTCAGCATCAGCAGATGCGAATGCTTTTGTGCCGTCTTCATTCTGTGCAATTTGACAAAGCAACCTAGTTGATATTGCAAGTGCTTCATCAGTTCCAGTTGCAGCTTGAGCCTGTATTCTGTCAAATCTTGTAAGTGGTGGAAAATATAATTCTTTTAAAAGTTCTCCATTTGGCTTTTTTAATTCATATTTTCTTCTTGCGGTCATGACATCACTGAACGCTTCAGTGATAAGATCAACGGTTCTTTTTGTTGGCATAAGGGTTTTTTAGGTTACCCTAATATACTATATAGCTGATGTGATAGCACCATTAGTGATAAACGTAATGCTTACCTCTTGAATCTCACCAAGTGTTGCTCCA
>VTLG01003678.1_pt1 | contig 17653 bp, 12 predicted proteins | sample 4694571 | NCBI WGS metagenome assembly VTLG01 (sample SAMN12604809, study PRJNA352737) | marine metagenome | biome: ENVO:00000447; feature: ENVO:00000209|ENVO:00000569|ENVO:01000036; material: ENVO:00002151; isolation source: viral sequences binned using virsorter ... | reverse complement strand
CACTGTTTCCAATGTCCAAGGTAGTGTTACATCTTCTATTTCGAATACCTGAGAGTCTACTGATATGCCACCAACTATTCCTTCGCTTGTTGTATCTATCTTGACGTTGGAGCCTGACCATGTATTTAGGTCTCCACCAACGACTGTGGTGGTGATTGTCTCATTAATTACCTGATTGGTGGTGGTAGTTGAGTTCATACTCCCTTGGGTAAACTGGGGAGTTATTGTGTTTGCCTTAACTCCTGTCGGTATCAACAGAGCTAAGACTAAGAGCCACTTCTTCATTAGTCTGTGTCTTGAATAAATTTAAAAAGGACAACAATAGTTAATCCAACGGTATAGCTCCATGCCATTACCTGTAAGAACTCAGTCATTATTTAGGTTTAGTACTGTTGTTGTTGCCGTTCTTCTTACCGTTGCCATTACCAGTAGATAAACCAAATGTCGCAAGGGCTCCAGTGAAAATACTGGCAGGAAAAGTTATATCCCCACCTGGACTCTTCTTGAACATAGGTATTTCTACGTAGTTCAAAGTTATGATAAATCCGGACCAAACGACTACTCCCAAACGTACCATGGCACCAAGGATCACCATCTGTTCTTCATGATCATCAACGTTCTCTTTTAATTTACCTAAGAGTCCTTTAGGCTTTTCTTGGATTTGTTCTTCCATTTATCTATTTTCCCTTGTAGGAATTTCTGTAGTTTCTTTTTGATTTGATCAAATAAAGGTTGTGCAAGGGTGGTAACTGCAACAGCCGATACAGCAGCATAAGTAGCTGTCATTACTACCTCTGCTGTTGGCATCGGTATAGGTATATCTAAAACAGGTATCTTCAGAGAAGGTGGCTCTTTCTTTTCTGTTGTTGTTTTCTTAACTCCTTCAGGACTTCTAAGGTCGCTAGGAGGCACCACTAAGGGCTTGTAAGACGGTATATCTGCTGTTGGTATGGTAAGAGTCGGACGTGGTAAATCAGGCACGTCTGGGAGCTGTATAAAGGGTAGTTGTACTGGCTCCCCTAAGTTAGACATCTACCAAGGAACACCTGTTGCTTTAGTAGGTGTTTTTTGCTCTGCAATTTGAGCTGCTAATGCTGCTTCAATGTTTTCTACAGCCTTTTCATTCTCTGCATTAAGCTTTGCCTTTACCCATCCAATCACTGTCTCAGCAGTTAAATCAGCATAAGGTACAAGGGTTTCTGGCTTTTCTAAACTTACTGTTCCATATGCTCGTGAGGCGTATGTACCGTCAGTTGCGTTTACGTCGTAATGGACTGTATATACGAATCCATCTGCAGTTTCTCTTTCAAGAGTATTGATTGACCAAGTTGTTGTCATTGTTTTTTAATAAAATTAAGGGTGATTATTCTGATGATTCTGATGATTCTGCGGGTGCAGGTTTATCAGCAATTAGTTTTGCTTTCCAAGCATTTTTGACTGCTGTAGTCCACGCTGCTTTCGCAATCGCGGACACTTCTGTTGGTTCAGCAGTGAGGTCTGTAGCTACAAGTTTATCGTCAGCATCTAAGGTGCCGGGATTTAGTACATACCTTTCAAATGATCTTGTTAACTCTTTACCGTCTTTAGATATAACGGTTGCTTTACGGACTTGAACCGCTTTGTATTTACCTACGACTTCTATTTTATCGTATTCTATTGCTTCACTTAAAGCCATGATTAGGAAAGCCCTCCGAGCTTAACTGGTTTACATTAGCTATAGTTTATAGACGTGCTAACGGTCTATTAAGTGTCAAATGTGGTATATGTAACACAACCTGCAACATTTCCTGAATTATCTGTCATCTGTTGGTTGTCATATCTACGTAAGACCTGAATTGTAGTTGTATCATTAAGAATCCTTTCACAGAAATACATATGTCCTGTAGTACCATCTTCTCTAACAGAACCACCTCCATTATGAGAAAAATTACCAGCAGTGAAAGGTAAACCATCAACTCCCATATTAAAAGATCCAGAACCAGCTACTGTATAACCAAAGCTAAACCAACATGTTACTTGATTACCAATTTTTACATATCGACCCGTTGCACCTGAAGTTGAAGGAGTTCTAACACCGGGATTGTAGGTTAAATTTACTGCTGGTACCCAAGTTCCTTCTTCGTAGTCGCTTAACGTATTGCCAGTAACATCTGTTTTTGTATCATCTGGACTTTCTTCAGCACCATAGTTGTGGAACTGAACACCCTTATCGGCAGCCATTTTGATGTTGCCTGCAACACTGGTAGTACCATTTCCAAGAACTTTAAAGGCTTCCGTACCAGCATAATTACAAACTTTTAAAGCATAATTTGCGTCTCCTCCCCCTGCCATGTAGGGACCATATCCTGCATCGCTTGCGTTTATAAAATGAACAATATTTGTACCAGAAGTGCTTTCTTTAACACTAAGTAATTTATTATTTTCGGCGTTTGCACCAAGTTTTATATTCCCTGCAAAAGTGGCGTTACCGGTTGAGTTGAAATTTACAGCCGATATTCCATTAGTCATCAAATTCAAAGAATGAGACGTAGTTGTACCAAAGTACATATCAGTAGAAACATCTCTATATTGAAGTTTTGATGTTACTGCACCACCTTGTCTTTCCCAAGTTTGAATGTCTACTTGACCATTGCTATTATACCAACCTGTTACTTTAAGTCCATTAATGCCGGCTAGATTATTAGAAATATTAACTGTACCACTTGAGTTTAGCTCTACTACACTATTACCTCCTTCCTGTAGATATAAGCTACCAGTTTGAGAGTTGATATAGTTATTACCTGCATTTTCACGTATGGTAAATGCACTACCGTTGAACTTAAGGTACTTATCACTAGCTAGGTTTACGTCAGTCGTGAAGGATGCTTTGTCCCATTCAAGCTTAAGTTTTTCTGTTGTTGATCCTAGTTGATGTGTATAAAATGCTAAATTACCATATTGGTTATAATTATCCGCATTAGTAGCGACAATCCTTGATGTGGTGTAAGGATTATTACTTGAATTAGTTCCTTGAAATCTTAATTCTCCATAATTACCGTTTGTACTGTTTAGGTTTCTTATGGTTGTATGGAACCCTGAACTATTATTATCTGCTATTTCTAACTTTGTAGATGGACTTGTTGTACCTATACCTACTTTTTGGTCATTAGTAATCCGCATGGCATTACTGCCATTAGTTAGTATTTGAATATAAGAATTTTCTTGTTGAGAAATCTCAGCATGTTTATCACTAGCAACTTTAAATTGAAAACCTTGACCATCATTAGCTTCTCCTGTATCTGAATTAGTTAGCATCATGCCAACTGTTGCAGAAGCTGGATTATGAATATGAAAGTGTCTTCGAGGATTATTCGTACCTATACCTACGAATCCAGACGAATCAATAGTAAGTCTATCCGATCCAGCAGTACGGAATGATAGTTCATCACCGTTATTATTATATTTAATCCTACCTCTATTATAAGAATCAGGATCACCGAAATTAATTAATGCTCCAGAATCGTTTTTGGCAATAAGACCAACCTCACAATGTGCGGCTGTGTTACTTACTGATAACTTCGTATCAGTAGTAGCAAAACTTGTTTGTCCTATACCTACTGATCCACCATAAGGTTGTATTGATAAATTTTTTGTATTAGTTCCTCCATCATTAGCCCCTTGTAGGTAAGGATCGTGATGATAACCACCAGTAGTTAAAGTTCCTATCCATAGAGAATCAGAACTATTATTAGAACCCTTAACTCTTAATACTGATTTAGTAGTTGAAGTCGCTAAAGTTGTTGCTGAATCTGCATAACCTTTATTACCTTCAACAACTAAACGACCATTATCACCCGGATCAGATGCTGTTGAAGTGAAGAAGCCCTGTCCTACAACATGTAAGTTTGCCTCTGGAGTTGTTGTACCTATACCTACTTTTCCACTTGCGTCAATAAGCATCCTTGGAGACATTGACGTATTAAAGCTCAGCTTACCTTGGTTTGTACCTGTATATTCTGCTTGAATCTCAGCTAAGTTTCCAGTTCCTTGTGTTGCGTTAAAGAATATTCCAGCTTTATTTCCAGTAGAACCTTTTGTATATAGTGAGATGTTACGTCCAGAACTAGTGTTTAGAGGTTCAACACTTAAAACTGACGATGGTGTAGTACTTAATGTTGTACCTATACCTACATTTCCAGTAAATGTTACATCAGCTCCAGAACTACCATCACCAGTAATAGTTAGTGCTTCAACAACACTTGATGTTTGATCACCATCTGAAGGATGAACATAGAATTTTAAATTTGATCCATATCCTGATCCTGAATTTTCTGCAGCTATTTTGGCAAATGCCCATTCAGTACTATTGTAATACCCATTCAATAAAAGAGCAGGACCATCTCCAGTTGTATGTGTATTGGTATGCTTAAGTTCTAATAAATTTCTATGTCCACGGGCATCTGATGATAGAATATGAAGCTTTGAAGAAGGACTTGTTGTACCTATACCTACTTTTCCAGAATCATTAATGACAAGTGCATTAGCTGTACTTCTCGTAGAAAGAGAGTATGTCTCAGCTCCTACCTTTAGGTTATGATAATGATTTTCTGCAAATTGTACTTGTACGTCATGTGAACCATGTGAAGAACTATCAGTTCTACCAACACGTATTAAATTCTCTGTACCAGATCCAGCTATGTGTAATAATCTATTTGGACTATCTGCACCTATACCTACATTTCCATAAAAATAGGCTGACTTATCTGAAGCTTTTAATTTGAAAACAGTGGATGCACTATCAGGAGATCCAGAGAGGTCATCATTATACCCAATAAATAATTCACCACCAGAATCAGGGTCAGGATAAAAATTCCAACCATCATTACCAGTAGAGTCTTCAAGTAATAACCCTTGACTCCAATGATTACTACCAGATTTAATATGTAAATTTGCCTTTGGACTTGTTGTACCTATACCTACTTTTCCAGGATTTGATATGGTAACTGTAGCCAGTCCATCGTGTTCAAAATAAGTACCTCCACCATTAGCAGCCATAAATTTCAGGTCTGCACCATCTGCTCTTACATGAACACTATTATTAGTAGGTGCAGCATCACCTGTTGATCCTAGAGTTAATCTGACATCAGCAGCACCTCTTGCATTTAGCTGCCCACTAAATTCTACGTTTCCATTATTATCTACGACAACTCTTTGAGTACCACCAGTAGCTATACCAACGCTATTTATTCCTGCACTATATAGTCCTGTATCTGTATCACCAGAAAAGTTAAATCCCGGTGTACTTGCTGTACCTCCTGCAGAGGAGGTCATTGTCCCTGCTGGACCCTGTGGTCCCTGTTGTTGATCCTCTATCTGACCAGACAGAGGGTTATATTTAAAAGCCATTATTATTTACCTCTCTAGCTCTTGACAACAGACATAAGCTTGCTGCCGTTATATGTCATTGTTAATGTTGCTACTAAAGTGGGATTACCTGTTGGTTCGTAGCTACCATCAACACCAGTAGTACCAATGTAGTATTTAACTGTTTCTAATTGATCATTACCGTCATACGTATTGAATACGCCATCATGTTCTGGTATGGCTAACCCACTTGTCACAGGGTTACTAACATACCTATTTGGTTTTGCCATTGTTATTAATAAGGATTATTGAAGTGGACTGGGTGTTATTTGCTTGGGAGATTTAAGATCTTGTCTTGAATTTCTTTTGTATTCATGTAGTTTTTAACTTTTTTCTCCCTCTCTTCTAGTAGAAGTTTTTGAACATCTTGTTGACTATTAATATCAGCCCAAGCTTTTTTCTTGGCTTTATTAAATAGCGTTGTTAGTCTTTTAATGTGTGGATAACTATGTAATTTACGATCAATGTCTCCAGACTTTATGTGATATTCCATTTGAGCTATGGATACCATCATACTTGGGTCTTCAGCCATTTTCTCTAATTCTTTTAAAAGGTTTTGATCACCAATAGCTTTTTGGAATAATGACCTTACTCTTGGACTATTACTTAAATCTGTACCATCAGGAGCTGAGTAAGTTGATGTCCTAATGTCATAACCACTATTAAAAAGAAACTGCCTACCCGGTGAATAATCTAAGTTAAATTGGACAGGAGAGAACATATTAAACATACGTACCATGAAGTTATGATCTTTAATCGGATCACCTGTTAAAAGGTCATATTTAATTGGTAGGGGTTCGCTAGCAAAATTCTCGGAAATTAAATTTCTATTACGAATTGAATCCCACATATCAGATCCTAATTCTCTTGTATATGGAGTGAGTACTTTACCTATTTCGTTTCTAAGACTGGATAAAGGTAATGTGTTATTAAACAAGTTAGCAGCTATACTATTCTGCTTTCCGGGTGCTCCAGAAAACAAATCAACAAAAGATTGTAAACCTGCTAAATATGATTTACTTGTAATTGTTGAAGCTAAAGCCATGCTTAACTTCTGAAATCTATCTTCAGCCCACTCTTCACCCATCAGTTCCATATGGTCTCCAATATCCCCAACTAATGCAAGAATTTGGTTGTACGGTTCAAACGCGTCATAACTGACCCACTGCCCACCAAGTTTAATTGTTCTTGGCTTCCAACCAGCATCTACACGGGCTTGACGTACTTCTCTATCTGTAGCTCCATTACCATGTAATTCGCCACTTAAGAATTTAGTTGCAGCCATAGTCAGGACTAATGATCCCATAGCTACTCTCCCTGTTTGAACTGCTTTAGCATTTGCTAGATCTTGTGCAGTTTCAATACCGTACTTATTTAATTCGGTAAGATCCATGCCCGGTTTAGCTCTTGCAATCTGGTTAAACTCTTCGACGAAGAAGTTAAAACCCGGAGTGTTTTTAGCAGTTAGTTTTAAACCGTTAACACCAGTCCTAGCAAATAAGAAGAATGGTCTAGCCCATGGCGTTGTATTAAAAGCATTTTCTAATTTCTTGGAAAAACCATCTAGATCCTGAGTTAGTGTTGCTTCTCTTTTTGCAAAGTTAGCAGCACTATCCTTTAACATTCCATCTTCATCGAATATGTCTGCATTAAAATTGGCTTCGTATTTTTTGAAAGCAGTTTCATCTAGATTTATAAACTTTCCATCAGGCATTTCATCCATAACCTGTAGTAAAGCTTTCTCTCTAGATCGAGCTCTAGCTATAATTAAACCAAAGGCATCATCAGTGGCTGCCATGATTTTAGTGGAATATGTAAACCACCTACTATCATTTGCAGATCTAATCATATTTGCAAAACCAAACCAACCTTTATCCCACTTTGAACCTTTAGTTTCAGCCCAATGTCCATACATTGCCCATTGGTCATCTATCTTACTTTTCTCAAAGAATCTGGTCTTCATTGTTGATATATCACCAGCCCAGTAAGAATTTAGTTTTTGCTTAAATAAGTCGAAAGACTCTGGTAGTGTTTCTCTCATAGCATTCAGAGCAGCTAAACCTCCTCTAGCAGTCTTCCAGTCTCCAGTCATAGAAGCACCTACTATTTGAGACATAGGACGAAGGAATGTCGCACTAGAAGTACCCATGATCGCTCTTGCGGCGGTCTTAGGACCAGAAAGTACACTGTGAGTAAACATGGTACCTAGTTCTTTTATAAGAGCACCAGTTTCTTTCTCTCCTCCTTTCCATCTACCACCTTTCATTTTGAAGCGCATGAAAGCATCAAAGTCATCTAGAGTATGTACTCCTTTAGCCATTGAGATTCCTTCAAAGATGGTTTTAAATAATTCATCTCCACCATCTCCTTCAAGTTCTAAGGCTAATCTAAAAGCATCTATACTTTGTTGTACGTTTGCATCAACGACAGAATCTATTTGACGTCTAGTTGCTCTATCACCAAGCTCTCTAAATTGTTGTGATAGTTCTGCTTTCTGAATAGCTCTTAGCCTTAAACCAGCTATTAGTTTTTCAACTAACTGTTGTGCTGGTCCATCTTGATCTCTAAGATTAAATATGTTTTGTAGTTCCCTACCTGCTATACCTGAATCCCTTATCTCTTTTATTAAAGTCCCATTAACAATATCTATTACTGGAGCCATCTCACCTGCTACAAAGTCGTATTCAACCGAGCCGCTACGTTTAACCTTCTCTCTAGTAACAAGTTCCCAAAACTCCTCTGCATCTATATCAGATGTGTTTCTGCCTTCATATATCTCTTTAGCTAGTTTAGCCTGACGTGCATAATAAACATCTTTTGGTATCCCTTGTCTAGCAGCAGTTTCGTCTAGCTGTTTGAAGTAGTTTTCACTAACTCCTCTTTTAAGAATACCTTTAACAACCTTTCTAGCTTCACCAGAACTTTTAGCTATCCGTTCTACTTCTACTTGTGATGTAACACTACCAGCAGAACCATCTTCAGATCCCCAATCTTTTCTAATTCTATCTAGGTTTTTACCAGCAGATTCTAAACTACTAAGTGAGGTAGTATTTCCTTGATGACTACCAGCTACCTTTTTATTCTTATAAGCTCCAAAACCGGGAAGTTCTAATTGCATAGCAGCTTTTTCTGCTATTTGATCATCAACACTAGCTTGTCTTGCCGCAGCAACATCTGTGCTAGTAACAACTTGTTCAACTACTTTCCCAGTTTTTTTGTTTAAACCTTTTGTCAGATATTTTGCACCACCTCCAACTATGTTGAATACTGGTTCAAATAAAAGAGTACCTAACTGTATCCCTTCAGTGACATTCTTGAATTTCATCATATGTGGATGATCTTCTTCTTGTGTAGCGAATGGTGTATCAAGAAATGGAAAACGATTTTTAAGATTACCTTGCAAGTTATGCTCCATCGACGTAGGAGACAATGCATCAAACTTTGCACCAGTAATGGCTCCTTTTGCTACACCTCTAAGGCTTGCTGCTCGATGTCCTCCTGAAAATCTTGGAAGTGCTCTAGTTATGTTAGGTAGTATCTTTACTCTATGAGCCATTACACGACCAATACGTGCTGCTTTAGTAGCTCCAACTACTTTTGCTCCGGGGATTGGTATCACTGCTGTTGAGACAATGTGCGATGCCCATTCAACAGCATCACCCCACCAAGTTTTATATTTGACTGGGTCATCCTCTGGGAGTAAGTAATCATCCCATTTACTTTCCCAACGACCCTCTTCATTCTCTTTCTTATAAGACCCTGTTACCCAGTCATAAGCCATCTCTGCTGTACTTAAGACTCCAGCAGCAGTTTGATTTAAACCTTGGTCTACACCTTTAATAGAGTCAGAAGCAATATCAAATAGATTAGTACCCCTATCAGGGTCTATACGTTTGTTTTGTTCTTTCTCTTTTAGTGCGTCTTGTCGTTCTTGTTCTTCTACTTTAGCTTGATGTTGTTCATGTGCCTCTACTCTCGAAGTGAATTCCGAGAGTTGTTGATCAGCTTCTTCCTGCGATATGCCAATATCCAAGTCAACTGGATCTGGAAAACTGTTTGTCATGTAATTACCACGGTAATATGTTATGCCTTCGCGAGACATAACCGCAGTTATATCAGGCTGTTAGGGCTGGGCTGTTCCAAAAGGAACTAAGTGCATCAGGATCACCATCTGTTTCAAATAGTATTCTTGCTTGAAGCACGTTTATATTAGTTGTATGACTACTTGAAAGTAGTTCTAGTATTTCTTTATTAAGTTCTTTTTTCTTTTTAATGGCTTTCTCTAAATCACCCTCTTCATACTTAGGTTCTTCCTCTAATAATAAAGCAGCTTGAGCTTTAGCAAAAGCTTCTGGACCATGCTCAAATCTCATTGCCTTAGACATATCTCTATAGAACTCTGGTATGTCAGCAACCTTTTGTTCTGGGCTTTGATACCAAGCAATTAAGTCAGCTCTCTCTTGTTCAGTAGTACCAGCTACTAACCTTGACCTCCACTTTCCACCTGCAACACTACTAAGTGCTTGCTGGCGTCTTTCTGAATCTAATTGTTGATTTAGTTCAAAGCCTTTTTCTTGCCAGTATGGTTTTAAAAGTAGTTTCTTTTTCTCAGGTGTATCATATGCACGTTCAACAGCTTGCATTGCTATTCCATGTGCTGCATGGTGATTAAAACCAGCAGGATTATCCTTCATATACTGTGCATAAGATTCATTATAGTATCGTTCTAATTTTTGAAGAGCTACTATATAACCTTGATGAGCACTATCTTCTTCTCCGAATGATTGACCATAGGCTTCACCAGCATGAAATTTTAATAAATCCTGAGTTATTTTCCAATTAGCACTACCCTTTAGTAGTGGAGTATTATCATCGACTATGACTTTTTGATTCTTTAAGTTGTTATATAATTCGTTAGGAAAGCTCTTTGCTTGAAATTCATAAATAATACCGTCTTGATCTCTCTTTAACTGGTTAGCTACTTTAGTAGCATTCTCACTAGAAATACGACCAGCCAAAGCCTCTTCTATTTCACTAGGTATTTTCCCCTCAAACATTGGATTAGCTCTTATAATCTCACGTACCTGAGCTTTAACATCATCACTTGGATCTACCATGTCTCTGATAGAGTCGACATACAATTTTGTTTGAGCATCTACTTTTTCCTTTCTTGCATCCAACCCTTTTACTGCTGCTTCATTTAAACGTGTATCAAAATCATCCCAACCTTTCCACGAACTTAAAGACCTAATTCCACCACTAGTTTCGTGTTCATCATTAACAACTCTTTGAACATCAGAAGCTTCTAATAATCCTGACTCTACTAGCTTAAATACCTTATCTTTAAATATAGCTCTGGAAGTGTCTTTTGGGATTTTATGATATCTACTATGCTCCTCAACCCATCTATGTGCCATATCAAAACTACCTTTAGTTGTAGCTTGTATGAAATTAGTTTCAATGTCTCTATTCTCTTTTTGTTCCCGTTCTATGGAGTAGAGTTGCTCTCTCTTAGCAGCTTGAGTTCTTCGTCTTTGCTCATCTGATTTATCAAGTTCTGGTTTTAATATCTCAGCTACAAAGGCTTCGTGTATTCCACCAAACCTTTCCATGAATTTGTACTTGATCTTCCCATCTAAAGATCGTTCTTCTGCTAATGTTAGATCTGCACTTTCTCTATTAAGGGTTGTTGGTACACCATTACGTAGTACCTCAATGGTTTCAGTGTTATATTTCTCTTTAAAATACGCATCATACTTCTTAGCTTCTTCACGGATAAAGGACTCAACAAGCATGGTTTCCTCCCAGCCTGATAAGTTCTCAAACTCCTTAGCAGTCATAAAGTCGCCTGTTTCAGCTCTCCATTTCTGAGCAAAAGAGACATGGTCAAGATGACCTTCTTCTAGTGATTTTCGTTCACCACGAAACCTTTCTAAAATCCTTTCATCTAGACCATCAGTTACAACAAGATAGTTAAGTTCAGTTTGTCTTTTGTTTCTGTACTCTTCTTTCTTTTTCTTTAAAATGTTTTCTAGTGTACTTGATAAGTTACCTATACCTGACCAAGTTCTCTCAAGGTTCCTTAATTCTTTTTCGTCATTATCTTTTAGTTGTTGGAAGTATCTTTCATCAGCAGCTTGGTTATCTGCGTACTCCTTCTCTAATTCAGGGATCAGGTCTATTTGCTGTATAGGGTCAAATTTACCTCCGTTTACTTTTAGTTCATCCATAATAAGTTGGAGTAAAGTAATTAATACCTAGTGATCGATTGTTGTAGGCTGCTTGTTTAGTTTCTGTTTTAGTAGGCTCTTTTAATTTACTATCTTCAAACATTCCACCTTCAGCCATTCCAGAAGCAACTGCTCCTGCCATATCTAGCATGAAGTTCATTCCAACATTCTGATATACAGGTGCTGGTGGTGCTAATTCAGGGTATGGTGTAATAGCAACTTTAGAGTACTCTCTATTTAATACACTCTTAAGTTGTCTATTAATTCCTTCGTTATGTCTCTTTAAATCATAACCAGAAGTTGTTAAAGCTCTAGCTCTTGCGGCATTACGCATACCTAACTGTTGCTTCATAAATACAAGTTGTCGTCCTACGCTTTTACCTTGTATTCCTCTACCTGCCATCCTTGTGACAAATTCACCTTCGTTATCTAGGATCTTTTTAAAATCAGCTTGGTTTTGAAGCATAGCTGCAGATACAGCTCTATTCATGCTTATTTGTGTTTCGGTATAGGCTCGTTGAGCTGCGATGTTTGATTCGTCTACACCTTTGTCAAACTGGACTAACTTGGTTTGGTAAATACTACGCTTACGCATCCAGTTTTGTTTTCTTATTTTTAATTTATATTCATAATCACGCCTAGCTGCTTTATTAGCGGCTTGCGCTTTTTGTGCGCTCCCTATTGCGGAAACGACTGGACCTATTGCTGCTACGTCGCACACGGGCAAACTCTATAAAGGATAAATTGTTGGGTCCATGTTTAAATCTTCTAAGAAATTTGAACCCTAAGAATCGGAGTAACTTTAAATGGACTGTGTTTCGTTCATCGACGATGTTCCACAGTAACTCCTCTTTTCTACTTTCTATAAATCGTCTCGCTTCACGAGCGAACGTCATTGGATATTGATGTATAGCGGGTGTGCATAACATCCATACTTGTCCGTTTTCATGTACTCCAGCTATACCTGCTATTCGACCATCAGGTACTGTGAAATATACTGAGTCACCTATGAGAGCACCCGAAGGTATGTGTACTTTAGGATCATGTCCATGACCCTCTTCGACTTCTCTATGGTCCTCTGGACGTAAGTTAGAGGCTACTTCCGTAGCAGCCTCCAACGTTATTGGGTGAATAAATTTAGACACGTGAGTAGTTCTTGTCTGTATAAGTCCCTTCCCATGTCAAATGGTGTAATGTCATAGGAGTTGGGTGTGTTGATTCGATAGTTAATGAGGTATTTATATTCCTGTTGTATATAGGTATTGTTGTTAATGTCTCGTCGTTAGTTATCCCAGAAGCGTATGGGTTGCTTGTAGGCGTAACCTCAAAGACCTGATTATAATCAGTCTTTCCTAAGCATTTTAGCTTTGTTTCGTAAGTACCTACAGGACCAAACCCTAGCTTGACTCTATGTAGAATAGTGTCTGCTCTGGTATCCGATACCCATCTTTCACCACTCTGCTTTTGGTAATAAAGTGTTGGTATATCTACCTTCATAGTGTAGTTAAAACCTACAACTATATCGGGAATAACAGTTGATGCTCCTCCAGAACCTTGCGACCAGTTACCGTTAACAAGTAACCATGTTCCACTATTTACTACTTGTTTATAAGTACCAACTAAACTACCTGAGTTTGGGTTGTAAGCAAATAACTTAGACGTACCACTATTACTTGTTAAAGCTGTATGGTTTGCTAAGCCACTTAAATCAACACCATTTTCGAATGGTATAGCAATAGCTGTTGTATCAGAAGATGCAGTATAATTAGCTAACGTTCCAGTTGGAATCTTATACATATGATCTAGGTGTAAATCATATAAACCATCTACAGTAAAGGTTGTATCCTCCTCTGGTTTTAAAGAGAATTTCAGTAGGTTGTAATCTGGGTTGTTGTTATCACCAGCATCTTTAACCACTGCAAATAAATTATCATCCTGCATACAGTGGTATGAAATAGTCCCTGTTACTTTCCATTTAAACCATGAAGCAAGCTTCCTTTGGTTGATAGATTCAAAGTATTTATAGCCATACAAGGTGGACGTATCACCTTCACTGAAGAAGATAACTGAGTTCTCTCTTGAATTAGAAATAAGCTTTAGATCGTTATCAAATAGCCTAGAGACAACTGCACTTTGTTCAACAACCTCTGGTTCGCCTTCCCTTAATGCACTAGCCATCTCAAAGAATCTGGAGTTCTTGTTTGCATTATCTAAGAAACCAATCGTAGTACCAAGGCTGATTGGGTTGGTGTCACTATTAAAGTTGTACGTAGATATGGAGTTTATCTTTACTGTCTGAACACTTAAGATATCACTATCTGTCGTCAACATAAACTGTTGATTCTTAGTGAATAGTATCAGTCCAGCATTAACCTGTATGCCGTCGTATAGCGTCGCTGGGTACGTTGAACTAGCTGATACGTCTATAGGGTCACTAGCTATGAATTGAATCGCTGAGGTGGCAAAGAAGTTAAAGAATTCTCCCGGTCTTGAAAGGATTATGTTCTCTTCAGATAGTAAGGCAAGTCTGTTCCTGAAGAACAGCATCTTATTAATAGGCTTGCCGATGAAGGATGGCTCTGGGTTGGTTACGTCGTCTCCTACTAATGCATCTTCCCAGAGTGGATGCTCGTAATTACAAGGTGCTACTTTAATCTTTTTGTTTATAAGTAGTACGTTTCCAGTTACGTTAGTATCTGCAATACTTGTACCATCTGCATTCGTGTTAATATAGATAACGTTATTATTAGCAAGGTGCCATAAATCTACTTTTCCGCTAGGAGGTAATGCTCCACTACTTGATGTAAATTTAACATTATAATCATTTTCAACATTAGTTATACCATGACTTGTGAAATCTATTAAATAACGCTCAGCACCACTTACAAGAGCTTGTGAATATGTCTTACTTGTACCAGTAATATTAGAACTTTCTACAGAGAATTTATCTGCAGATTCAACCTTAGTGACTATATATGTAGCACTTGGTAGAGGTCCAGAGAAACGATCTGTAGCATCTTCAGAAAGACCAACACTGTCACCGACGGAGTATCCGTGATTAGTTAATGTTACTGTAATTTCATTAGTACCTGTTAGTTCACAAGTTGCATTTACATTTAATATATCCTGAGATAAATGATACTTTTTACCATCTAACTTGGCTAATCTAAAATCACCATCTGCTGTCCTGATAAGAGTTATAGGCATCTTTGCATAGTCAAGCCTTTTCTTTCTTCCCGGCTTAGCACACTCTTCCCAGACACCAGCTCCGTCTAAGCCTCCATTCCCATGGAACTGGACGTAGTGGTTATCTTCATCAGCCACGCTATTGACTACCTCAACTACCATCCCATGTTTACATTGACTTGGTAGATCACCTATATCATTTACCTGACTAGCTACAACATTTAATAGTTCTTTGACTGGTGTTGACGCGCTGAACTTAGCAGCCTTCTTTATATATAAACCACTACCTATCTGTTCTACGTCTGCATCAGTAAAACCACTTTGAGCAACTATCGCTGCTCTCATATCTCCAAGGATGCTATCAGCAGTTACTGTTGTTTTAGTATCAAAGGATGTAGGTGTCGGTCGTATTAATCCGAGGTTAGCTCGTACTTTAGAAGTACTTATTTTATCTACCTTTATTACATACTTTGCATCTTTATGTTTTATCTTTATCTGATCACCTTCTTGCCAACCAGTTCCACCATGTAATAAATCTATAGTTGTAGTATATCTACAAACATAGTCATCAGTAGCAGTGGTAGTTTCATCAGGTACTGCTTGACCAGTAGTAGTAAGTCGGAAGTATAAATCCGAACGACCACTATCAAGTGTGTTTTCAGACCAACCACCGTGTGCTAATGCGATCTCACCAACATTTGTCGATAAGGCATTATAATTAGCAGATTCAATATTATTTCCACCAATCGTTAGAGGGTATGGTGCGCTACCAGTTCCAGTAAGATCGTTGCAATACAGTATTATTCGATTACGGTGATCGTCGTAATAACCATTCTCTTTAAATTTAATCTCTATCTCAGCTTCTTGGTGATTAGTAGTTATCTGTAACCAAGTAGCATCAGAAATTGTAAAGGGTAGTAGATTATATTTGTTAATACTTGTACCGCTAAAGGTTTCAGCTTTCCATGCGGTAACTAAATTATCTAATTGTGTCTGACTAGGAAAAGTTGTTCGATAAAGACCAAGTGTTATACAAGGGAGACCGTGATAAATCTGAGTAGATGTACCACCATTACTAGCCCATGTATTACCCGGAGTTCGCCATTCTGTTTGTGTTACACTTTGAGTTGGAAAGTTTGAAAATGTATTATTGTTCGCTTCATAAAGCGTATCTGTAATATGAGTCCAAGTGTGATTACCAATAGCAGCATCACCTGATGTGTGAGTAGGTGCTGTAGTACCTGTAGAATTTCCCGCAGTACTTCCAGTTTTTAATTGATAGACACGAGTATGGTTACTACTTTCATCATTAGAATCTGTTGGCTTACCTGTTACAAGATCACCTACTCTATAAAAAGTATCAGCAGTCCAACGAGGTGGACAGTAAGTTAAGTAGTGATCTCTACTATTGTTAGTATCAAAGAAGTTGTTTGTATCATTAGTACCTACATCTAAATTCTGAAATTTAAATATAGTTTGTGTATTCTCATAAACGTCATCATCTGAACCAACATTATAAATCTCAGTACCAACATTAGGACAGCTACTAGCATTATCTAAAGTTGATGATTTGACACTGATTCTTGTAGCAGTAGTTGTTGTAGTAAGGTTTGGATTTGTAGTTGTACCGTCAAATAAATTCAGACCATACTGCTTTGCATAAGCAACTGCCTTTAGCTCTACATATACTTCCTTTTCAAACTGACCTACTGGAACACTGCCTGTGCTTGTTGTATCCATCGCTGTGTTAATGGATCTATTAGCGATGTATGTAAAGTCATTCAGAGTAAGTGTTTGTATGTCTGAGTCTTTTGTATGGATAAGGTATGTTGCGTTGCCTATACCATCGACTACATTAACGGGTGCTCCTGCTTCATGTATAACGGCTCCGGTTGTTGGATTTTTAACTTGAGTACATGCCCACATCTTGACAGTTCCATTTCTATGAACCTGTCCTATGTATTGTTCATTCTCATCTCGGTAGTAGTGAAACCATTTACCATCACCTGCATTTGCCAAAGTACCAACAAACTTTCCAGCAGGTCTTTTTAATAGACCATATGTAACGTCAGGTAAGGCGTTCTCTAAATCCTTAACTTGTCCGGGTATCTTTTGTTCGTCCGGCTGTTGAGAAATACCAGCCGTTAATGATGGAATAGTTTGTGTGATATTTGCCATTAGCGTGCTAGTGCGTTGTACGGTTGATAAGCTCTATATGCTTGGTCATGACTTAAACCAAAGAACGAATGATCACCCGTCTGACAATCGAATTCAAGAGCAGTTGCTTTGGTTTTTTCTTTATTTATGTTTAGTAGTTTTACTAATTCTGTATTCGATACCAGTTGTGCAGCAGCTCTAACAGCAGCACTGGCAACTATGTATCGTTGAACAGGTGGTGGTACTTTTGCAAACTCTATGAATGTAGTGATGTCTAAGTAAACTACACCTGTAAAGGTAGAGCTATGGTTTGCTTTGTCATATAGCTTGCCATCTTTTACTATTAAATCTTTGCTTCTGTTCAAGTGGTCGTCATGTAAATCGTACCTTAGAACACTTGCGTCTGCTGCTATTTCATTATTAGTAGGAGTTACTTCTACATGTTCTTCATGGTTGAAGTGCCAACCTTCATTCTGAATATCCTTATTGGTTTCATTCAGGATGTTTTGTATTAGTTGTATCTCTGGGTTTGTATTTGTACTCAGATCATAAGTGGTGGGTAGTGGCGATTGACCTATGCTACCCAATATAGAATTGACTGCGGATAGTTCGTTATCGCTTGCTGTAGTAGACATAAGTTATTAAAAAAAAAGAAGAGGAGCAAAAGCTCCCCTTAT
>VTLG01011576.1_pt1 | contig 17657 bp, 23 predicted proteins | sample 4694571 | NCBI WGS metagenome assembly VTLG01 (sample SAMN12604809, study PRJNA352737) | marine metagenome | biome: ENVO:00000447; feature: ENVO:00000209|ENVO:00000569|ENVO:01000036; material: ENVO:00002151; isolation source: viral sequences binned using virsorter ... | reverse complement strand
GGTTACAAGATCACAAGCAAATCCCCATCAGAAAATTGCTAAGGATGCATTGGCATCAGCATTAAAATTAGCAACACAGTTTGGATTAACGCCAGTTGCGAGGGCATCAATTTCAGCACCAACAGTAAACAATAACACGCAAATAAATAATTATTTTGATTAATGAAACCTCAAGCCAAAATATTTATTTTTTATATTTCTTTAATTATAATAATGTTAATTTTAGGGATTTATGTTAACTAAATATTATTTTGATAAAGATTCAGCATTAAGGGCAATAAGTTTTATTGAGAAATTTTGCAGCCATACAAAAGGCGAGTTGGCAGGAAAGCCATTTTTATTGGAGGATTGGCAAAAGGAAATTGTTGGAAATATATTTGGTTGGAAAGATGAGGAAACAAATCTAAGAAAATTCAGAACTGTTTTTGTTGAAGTTCCAAGAAAGAACGGGAAAACAACATTATGTGCGGCCATTAGTTTATATATGTTATTTGCAGATAGTGAAAGAGGTTCGGAAGTTTATGCAGCAGCAGGGGACAGAAACCAGGCAGGAATTGTTTTTGAAATTGCAAAGGGAATGATATTAAATTCAAATGAATTAACAGGCCGTTCCAAAGTTTTCAGAAATTCAATCACACATGAGGCAAAGGGAAATTTCTTTCAAGCAATAAGTTCAGACAGTAAAACAAAACATGGGTTCAATGCAAACTGCATTATTTTTGATGAATTGCACACGCAACCAAACAGAGATTTGTGGGATACACTAACAACATCAACAGGAAGCAGGAGACAACCATTAACAATTGCAATCACAACAGCAGGATATGATAGGCAATCAATATGTTATGAGGTTTATGATTATGCAAAGAAAGTGGAAAGTGGTGCGATTGATGATGATACATTTTATCCTGTAATATTTGAGGCAGATGATGAGGATGATATTACATCAGAGGAAACATGGAAAAAAGCAAATCCCAATTATGGAATATCATTAAGGAAAGATTATATGATCCAAGAATCAAAAAAGGCCGTTAATGTTCCATCATATCAAAACACATTTAAAAGATTAATGCTTAACATTTGGACAGACAGCCAAACGCAATGGATTGGGCATGATGATTGGGCGGAATGCAACCAAGATTTTGATTATAAAAGTTTGGATGGAATGGAATGTTGGGGAGGTTTAGATTTAGCATCAACAAGAGATATTAGTGCATTCGTTTTAGTTTTCAATGTTGATGAAAAAATTATTGTTTTGCCACATATGTTTATTCCAAAAGATAATGCAAAGAAAAGAAGTGATAGAGATGGAGTGAATTATATGGAATGGATAAGAGATGACCATGTAATAGGAACAGAGGGAGATGTTGCAGATTACAATTTTATTAAAGCAAAAATAAATGAGTTAAGCAAAAAATATCGGATTCAATCAATTGCTTATGATAGATGGAATGCATCACAATTAGTTATTGATTTACAAAATGATGGTGCAAACATGGATCCATTTGGACAGGGTTTTGTTTCAATGTCAGCACCAACAAAGGAATTAGAAAAACTTATTTTAGGTAAACAAATTGTGCATGATAACAATCCTGCAATGAATTGGATGTTGAGCAATGTTGCAATACAAGAAGATCCGGCAGGAAATCTGAAAGTTGCAAAAAATAAGAGTAAGGAAAAAGTAGATGGAATTGTTGCGTTGGTGATGGCAATTGGGGAAATGATGAGTGGGGAAGATTTAACAAGTGTATATGATGGGAGGGGAATATTAACATTTTAAAATAAATTATGGACAATAAAATATTAGCATTATTAACACCAGAGGGATTTGATGACAGATTTTGGGACATTGCAGCACAAACAAAAACATATAAAAAAGCATATGAAATTGTTGAGCAGGAATGTGAGGAACATTTTAACAGGAGGCGATATTCAGACTATAATAGTTTCAGAAATTGCAGAGATAAGAGGTTAAGAAATGCAACTAAGTTGCACAAAAGTTAGTTTTTTTTAGCGTATAATTGCACAAATTCTTATAAGATTTGGGCATAATTGATACAATTAAAAATGTGTTTAATCCATCAAAAGATGAAGTTAGACACGAACAAAGAGCATTAAATGTAACTCCAGCATTTGGAAGTGCAGTTGCAGTTGGGAGTGATAATGCATTAACATTTACGGCAGTTTGGGCCGCAATCCGTTTATTAAGCGAAAGTGTTTCAAGTTTGCCGTTAGGGGTTTTCCAAAAGGTAGATGGGGAGAAAATAATTGCAGACAAAAACCCTGTTTATTCTTTATTGAAAATAAAGCCCAATAATTATCAATCAAAAATTACATTTTTAGAAAAAGTAATGATGGACATCCTTACAAAGGGGAATTCATATGTTCGCATTGAAAGAAATAGGGGTGCAATCCCAACAGCATTGTTGCCGTTAAATGTAGATGATGTAACAATTAAATTCATTGATGGGGTTTTGTTTTACGAAACAGAAACAACTATTTATGATTCAGCAGATATTTTACATTTTAAAACAATTACAAAAGATGGTATTATTGGATTAAGCCCAATTGATCAATGTAAAAATTCAATCGGCTGGGGAATGGCAGTTGAGGAATTTGGAAACACATTTTTCAAGAATGGCGCCAAGCTCAGTGGAGTGTTGCAAACTGATAGAGCATTAAGCGAAACAGCAATTGGAAGATTAAAAAATTCATTCAACAATGTTTATGCACAGCTGACAGGATCAAATGCAACTGTTGTTTTAGAAGAGGGATTAACATTTAAACCTGTTTCAATAAGTGCAGAACAAGCACAATTTTTAGCAAGTAGGACATTTAGCATTGAGGAAGTTGCGAGAATATTTAATATTCCTCCACATATGCTGAAAGATTTAAGTAAATCAAGTTTCAACAATATTGAAATGCAATCACAGGAGTTTGTTACATACACGCTTATGCCGTATTTAACAAGAATTGAGCAGGAAATGAATTTAAAACTTTTTAGAACAAACGAAATTGATAAGACAATAGTTGAGTTCAATGTGAATGGTTTATTAAGAGGGAACACGAAAGACAGGGCGGAATTTTACAGAACAATGTTAAACATTGGTGCATTAAGCATTAATGAAATAAGAAATAAAGAAAACATGAATAAAATCCCAGATGGCGATAAACATTTCATGCAGTTAAACATGACAACAGTTGAAAAGATTGGAGAAGATGGACAAGATTAAAAATATTTGGGATAAAAAATACAATAAGATTATGGAGAAACGATTATTTGAAATAGAAACTAGAATGGAAGAAGGCGAGACAGTAAAAGTTGTTGGCCATGCATCTGTTTATAATACAATGAGTGAAGATTTAGGTGGTTTTAGGGAAATCATTGCACCTGGTGCATTTGATAATGTTTTGGAAAATGATGTTAGAGCATTAATTAATCATGATGGAAACCTTATTTTGGCTAGAACAACAAGTGGAACATTAGCATTATCAACTGATGAAAAGGGTTTAAGATATGAATTTGAAATGCCAGAAACATCTTATGGTAAAGATTTAGCTGTTTCAATGAAAAGAGGCGACATAACACAAAGCTCATTTGCATTTACTGTTGCTGATGATAGTTGGGAAACAAGAGATGGGATGGATGTGAGAACAATTAATAAGGTAAAAAGATTATTTGATGTTTCTCCTGTTACTTATCCTGCTTACCCTGATGCTGATAATCTAGTAATTGCACAAAGAGGATTAAGCGTTTACAAAGAAAAACAAGAAAGAGAAAAAGAGGAATTGGATTTAGTTAAGCGTTCAATCCTTAATTTAAAGATTGAGTTACAAAAAAGGAAATAAAATTAATAATAAAAAAGAAAGCAGAATGAAAAATTCAAAAGAATTAAAAGAAATGCGTTCAGATATTATCGGAAAATTAGAGGAAATAAAACTAATTGCAGAAAATGAAGAGCGTGATTTAACAACTGAGGAAAACACATCAGTTGATGAGTTATTAACAGATGCAGACAATATGGATGCAAAAATTGAAAGAGCAGAAAAAATGGAAAAAGAAATCAGATTGGCAGCATCAACAGTTGGGACAACAGTTGCAAAGCCAGAAGTTAAAGAAGTTAGAAATTGGAGTTTATTTAAAGCAATAAATGAAGTAAGAAATGGAGGACAACTTACTGGACTTGAGGCAGAAATGCACCAAGAGGCAGAAAAAGAGGCAAGAAAAGGATTACAGGGAATTGGATTACCATCTTTTATGACTGAAAAAAGAGCAATTGACCAAACAAATTCTGCAATTGCACCAACATCAGTAGGTTCATACATTGAATCTCTTGGTGAAAATGGATTATATAACAGAGTAGGAATAACAAATCTTGGAAATGTAGCAGCTGATACAATTCTTCCAATAGCTGGTGGATCATCAGTTGGATGGAAATCAGAAGTTGCAGCAGCAGCAGATGGAGGGGCTGATTTTGATAAAGTAACTTTAACACCAAAAAGATTAACTGGTTATGCAAACCTTTCAAATGTGATTTTAGCACAAAATGGAACAGCAGCAGAGGCAGCAGTTATGACAGACATGGGAAGAAACATGGCACAGCAAATTGATGCAGCAATGTTTGCTTCATCAGATGTAACATCAGCACCAGGATGTATTGCAGGAACAACAGGAGTTTTAACTTTCACAGAATCAGGAACTGCTGGGGGTGCAGGAATGAATGAAGATATGCTTACTGCAATTCAAACAATTGCTGATAATCATGGTTTAGATGGAAATCTTGCATTTGTAAATGATTGGACAATGTATTCTAATTTAAAGCAGGGTGTTCAAGTTTCTGGAGTTTATCCAGCATATGTTGATGACAGATTAATGGGGTATCCTGGATATTTTAGTTCTGCACCAACAAATATTGCAGGAACATCTGCAGATGGAATCTTTGGGGACTTTTCAAGAGTTTTCTTAGCGACATTTGGGCCATCAAATATTTTAGTTGATCCATACACAAGAGCAACAAACAATGAAGTTCGTTTGGTTATGAATAACCACATTGACTGGGGTGTTGCATCTGGAGCATCATTTGTTAAATATACATCATTAATATAAATTAATTGATTGAGAGGGGTTGGTTTTAAACGGCCAATCCCTTTTTTTTAAACTATTTCAATGAGAGCATACAAAGTAATAACAGCAGCGAGTTCGCAAATTTTAACAACAGCAGAAGTTAAAGCACATCTGAAAGTTGATACAACAGCAGATGACACATTGATTGATAATTTAATTTTAGCAGCAACAAATAGTTGTCAGGAATATACAAATAGATTTTTTATAACTACTGAAATCACACAATATGGAGATAATTGGAGTGATGTTTCAGAATTATTTAAAAGTCCTGTGCAAGCAGCATTATTTAATGTTAAATATTATGATACTTCTGGAGTGTTGCAAACTTTAGCAGTCTCAAAATACAAGTTGGACAATGTATCGCATCCTGCAAGATTAGCACCAGCACCAAATGATGGTTGGCCTGAAATTATTGATGAATACAATGCTATTGAAATAAATTATAAAGTTGGAGTTGATAATGCATCAGATGTTGATAATGCTATAAAACAAGCTGTATTATTAACTATCGGATATTGGTATCAGTCAAGAGAGGCAGTTATTGTAGGTAGGCAAGTAAATGAAATGCCAATGAGTGCAAAATATCTATTGGATCAATATAAAATCCAAGTAATAAGATAATGCAAATTGGCGATTTAGATAGAAGAATCAGAATTGAAGTGCCAACCAAAACAGCAAACAGTTATGGGGAGGAAACTTTAATTTGGGAATCATACAGAATTGTATGGGCAAAGATGGAATGGAAGGGAGGAAGTGAGAAAGAGGAAACGCAAAGAATTACAGCAACATCAAAAATTTGTTTTTATATAAGAAATTTAGACATTAGCATAAACGAACAAAACAGAATAAGTTATGATGGCAAATATTATTATATTAATGTCATCAATGAGATTGAGGGGAGAGAAAGTTTTTTGGAATTAGAAACAACAGCAAAAGATTAAATGGCAGGAACAACATTAGTTGGGGGACAATCAGCACAAGCATCAAAATCATGGATTGAAGTTAATCCAGGAAATTTGAGAGCTATTGATAAATTGTTTAAACAATTGCCAAAACAAGTTGATAAAAACAAAGTTTGGGTTAAGTTTTGGAGGGAAAATTCCAAACCATTAGTAAAGGCAGCAAAGGCAAATGCACTGGCATTAGAGGGAACAGGGCAATTAGCAAAAAGTGTTGGGTTTTTTCAATCAAAAGCAAGCAGAAGGTATAATGGAGGGTATGTTGGGCCAAGAGTAAAAGGTGCATTTAGAAGTAAGTCGAAAAGTGGTTATTATGGTGCATGGGTTGAATATGGGGCGGATGTTAAGTTTGGAGGCAAAGGGTTTGGGAAAAACCAATCATGGATGGAAGATGCATGGAATTCATCACTCATGCAGGTTATAAATAATGGAATGCGTGATGCACAAAAGGTATTTTTAAGGTCGGTAAAATCACATGAAAAGAGAATGGCAAAATACGGAAGATTAGGATATTAAAATGAAAAGTGGATTAGCTATATATGATATTTTGAGTAATGATTCTGATGTTTCTGCATTAGTTTCCACTAGAATATTTCCAAATGTTGCAAAAAATGCAACAACATTTCCTTTTATTATTTATGATGTTGAATCAGAAAGCCCAGAAGATTCAAAGGATGGGGTTGCGACATTAGATGTTGATAGCGTGATGGTTTCGGTTTACTCAAAAACATATTCTGAGGCATCAGATTTAGCCAGAAAGATAAGAACTGCATTGGATAGGAAAAGTGGAAGTTATGGGGGAATTGATGTGCAATCAATCCAATATAATAATTATAATGATTTGTTTGATGATAACACAAGTGATGAGGGTGTTTATCGTAAAGCATTAGATTTTAGTATTAGAATTATTAATACTGTTGAAACTGTTTGGAGTAACACATATTCATTGGAATTTGATGGAGTAGATGATTATTTGAATTTGGGAGATAGCAATAGTTTTTCATTTGGGGATGGTTCAACAGATAGTGCATTTAGCGTTTCATTATGGGCAAAATTAAATGATTTTTCAAGAGCACCATTATTTGCTAAGTCGGAAGAATATCATATATTAACAAGTTCAACTGATGTATTAAGATTCAGAATAATGGATGATAGCACAAGTGGCTACATACAAAGCAGAATTACAGCAGCTATTAGCACAAGTGGATGGAGAAATTATATATTTACTTATGATGGCTCTGGTAGCCAAACAGGAATGAAAATATATGTTAATGGAACATATGAAACACAAACACAAACTGCTAGTGGTAGTTACACAGCAATGGAAAACAAAACTACTGATTTAAGAATAGGATCATCCGAAACAGAGAGTTTTTATTTAGATGGAAATATTGATGAGTTTGCATTATTTAATATCGAGTTATCATCAGCACAAGCAACAGCAATATATAATAGTGGAGTTCCAACCGATTTATCAGCACACGTTGGATTGCAGGGGTTATGGAGGATGGGAGATCCAACAGGGACAAGTGTATTCCCTACAATAACAGATGACAGTACAAATTCTAATAATGGAACAATGACAAATATGTCAAGTAGCGACATAACAACATCCACACCATAATGAATAAAAATACATACATAATTTTGCCAATTGAGAAACTGGATTATATTAATTTTAATCTTGTGATTGAAAAAAAGAAAACACTTAGATATAATATAAATAACACAGAGTTTATTGTTAAATTTTTTGGCGATACACCAACAGATTTAAAAGAATATAAAAAATATACACATTCAGAAATTTTAGATGTAATAAATAATCCAGAAAACGGATGGTTAAAAATAGAAATATGAGATACGAATTATTAAAAGATTGGCCAAGTGAAAGACATGGCAAAACAATCAGAAAAGGAACATTTGTTGTAATAACAAAAAAAGAAGAATTGGAACAATTGGTTGAGTTGAAATGCATACCAAAACCAAAAGCAGTTAAAAAGAAAAAAGTAAAGAAATAATTAATTATAAAAAAGAAAGAAAATGGCAATATTAAATGGAACAGATATCAAAGTTTACGATAGTGGAACTGGTATCTTAGTGGCATTCGCTCAAAATGGGAGTTTAAATATCAATCATTCATTGAGGGAAATAACTAATAAAGAATCAGCAGGATGGAAAGAATCATTAGAGGGGTTAAGAGATTGGAGTGTTGATTTAGATGGTGCGTATGCATGGACAGATGCATCAGGATCAGCATTAACAAATGGTGCAGATGATTTATTAAATACTTACTTATTAACTAGAACTCCATTGACAATTAAATTTGGAAATGTAACTGGAGCAACAGGAGATATAGTTTATAGTGGAAGTGTTTATTTAACATCATTCTCAGTATCAGCAGGGACAGAGGACACAGCAACTTATTCGTTAAGTTTAGAGGGAACAGCAGCGATTACACAAACAGTATCGTAATACTAATTTTTGGGAGGCGAGGGGATGACTTGTTTAGTTTGTTTCATCCCCTTTGCAACCCTATTTAAAAACAAACAAGACATGAAATATACATTTGTAGAAATAGCAGATAAAAAATATCCTGTAAAATTTGGATTCAATGCATTAAGGAAGTATGGAATTAAAACAAATACATCATTGCAAGATTTGGACAAGTTAGGCCAAGATATGAAATTGAATGATGCATTAACATTAATTCTTTGTGGAATTGAAGATGGATTTAGAGCAGCAAAACAAAAATGCGAATTAGACATTGATGGTTTATCAGATATAATTGATGAAGATATTAATGCAATAGAAAGATGCATGGCAATTTTGGGAGAGCAAATGGGCGGTAAACAGGGAAAGCAGAAAGCCAACAAAACGAAAAAGCGTTAAGTTGGCAAGAGTTGGAATCAATTGCATTTGGGCAGTTGGGAATGAGTGTTGATGATTTTTATGATATGATGCCAAAACATTTTTGGAATAAAATGGATGGGTTTTACAAGTTAGAAAACATAAGAGAGCAACAGAATTGGGAAAGAGTGAGATGGCAAACAACATTATTATTAAATATTCAATTGCCAAAAAACAAAACAATGAAACCAACAGATTTGATTGAGTTTGATTGGGATGATAAGGGGAATGAAGTTGATTTTGAGAAACTAAAAGCGAAAGCAGAATTTATTAAAAAAATGGAAGAGCATGGCAAATAAAGCAGTTGGTTTTTTAACCTTTAATTTTGGTGCAAATATGGCTGGATTTAATAAGGCCATGAAAAAAGCTAGAAGAAGCGTAAAGAAATTTGGTAGTTCCATGAAGTCAATGGGAAGATCAATGACAACCAACATGACAATGCCATTATTGGCTGTTGGGGCAGCAGGAGTGAAATTAGCAGTTGATTTTTCAACATCAATGACTAAAATTAGAACATTGGTGGGTGCTAGTGCATCAGACTTGAAAGACTATGAAAAGGATGTTTTATCAATTTCACAATCAACAGGAGTTGCAGCTGAGCAATTAGCAGAGGGTTTATTCTTTATTACATCAGCAGGACTTAAAGGAAAAGAGGCAATTGAGGCATTGGAAATTTCTGCAAAAGGTGCAGCAATGGGAATGGGTGAAATGGCAGATATTGGTAACGCCTTAACATCCATTATGACAGCATATGCAGATCAGGGAATGACAGCTGCACAGGGTGGGGATTTACTTCATGAAACATTAAAACAGGGTAAATTTGAGGCAAGTGAATTCATGCAGAAGTTGGGAAAAGTTATACCAACAGCAGCAGCAGCAGGAGTATCATTTGAGGAATTAGGTGCAGCAGCAGCAACAATGAGTAAATTATCTGGTGATGCAGCAGGAACATTGACATCCATTAATTCCTTAATGATGAAAATGTTAAAGCCATCAGCACAACAAAAAGAAATTTTAGATGAGCTTGGAATTTCAGCAGATGATTTAGGGAAAATGATGGACAAATCCTTAATGGGAACATTGCAGTTTTTATTTAAAGGATTAGAGGGTAACAATGAAATGCTGATGAAAGTGTTTGGTTCATCAAAGGCAGTAACTGGTGCATTATCAACAATGGGGTTACAATCTGAAACTTATGCAGAAGTTTTGGATGGGATGAATAACTCACAGGGGAATGTTGCAGCTGGAATGGAAATATTATCTGAAACAGCAGGTTTTAAACTATCTGGTGCAATGAATAGCGTTAAACTTGTTTTAATGGATATTGGGAACAGAGTAATGCCTTTAGTTTTAAAAGCCGTTCAAAAAATTGAATCAGCTATGCAATGGTGGCAGGGGTTAGATGAGAGTGTTAAGAAAACAATCATATCAGTAGCTATTTTGGTTGCTGGTTTAGGGCCTTTATTGAGTGTTGTTGGGAATTTGACAATTGCATTTTCTACTATGTTTTCAACAACTGGTTTGCTAATTGGATTATTTGCAGTTTTAGGGGCTTCTATAATTTGGATATATAATAACATTCAAGCATTAACAACATTAATTGCAAACCAATTTGCAAGTAAATTTGGGGCGAGTTTTTGGAGTGCAATGGGGGCAGCCATGAAAACAATGGGAATTTCAGGAGGTGATGCATTATTAACTTTAGGTGCAAAAATGGCTGTTGTTGTTTCAGCAGGGGAGGATTTACCGCAAGAGGAGTTTTTATCATTTACTGATATTATAAAAAATGCATCCTCAGCAATGAAAGATTTTTCAGGTATTGAACTAGGAGGTGGGACATCAGCAGGAGGAAGTGAGGATGAAGGGCCAAAAATAATGCCAAGTCTAGGCGGTTTGGTACAAGATGGCCCACTTTTAGCAACAGCATTTGTTTCTGTTAATACAGAATTAGAAAAAACAAAAACATTACTGGAAGTATTAGAGGAAAAGTTTGGCTTAACAAAAGAGGCAATGATAGGATTTGCACAGCAAACAGCAATTGGTTTGGGGCAGGGTGCAGAAAGTTTTGCAGAGTATGGTGAGCAAGTGAAAAATGTTTTAAGAGATACAATTTCAGCAATGATTGCAGCAGGGGTTGCAGGTGCAGTAAAAACAGCAATGGCATCAATCCCACCTTTTCCTGGTTCGGTTGCATTAATTCCTATTGTTGCAGGTTTAGCAAGTGGATTGGCAAAAACTGCATTTAATAGTTTAATACCAAAATTTGCAGATGGTGGAATTGTAAGTGGCCCAACTGTTGGTTTAATGGGAGAATATGCAGGGGCAGGGGCAGGAAACCCAGAGGTTATTGCACCATTAAATAAATTAAAAAATATGATGGGCAGTGGACAACAAAATGTTGTTGTTGAGGGCCGCATTAATGGAAATGATATTTGGTTAAGTAACAGCAAAACAAACTTACAAAGAAACAGAGGAATCTAATGGCATACGGAAAGAAATTTTATACATCTTACAAAAGTTTCAATGGATGGGATTATTACATGGAGTTTTTTATCAAAGATTATACAGGTTCAGCAACTGAAATAACTTTGGGGCAGGGTGGCCCAACAATTTCTTATGATACAGATTCAGAAGATAGGGACAATCCAATTTTGGCATCACAAATGGAAATTCCTTTTGTTGTTACAAATGGAACAGAAAATTCATTTATTGACAATTTAAGGGACACATACCAAGAGAAAGATGTTTATGTTTATCTTTATCAATCTACAAGTGCAAATGAAAGCCCATTATGGAGTGGTTTTATTTTGATGGATTTGGGCGATAAACAGGATCTTTGGTATCCTTTTGAGGTAAAATTAAAGGCAACAGATGGATTGGCATTATTAAAAGATATTGATTTTTGTGATAGTGATGCAACAAAACCATATAGCTCAACAGATATGTATTTTGGGCCTGATAGATTTACGGATTTAATTTCTTTGATTTTGCAGAAAGTTGGTGCAGGAACAACAGTTGAGGGTTCATATAATGACCCACATTTCAGAACATCAGTGAATTGGTATAATGCAGAACAGACAGGAACAGCACAAGCTGATGATCCTTTATATTTAACAAAAGGGAAAGTTAATTGGACACATGAAAGTGATGATAATGGGAATTATGAAACAATGAATTCTTATGATGTGTTAAAAGAAATAATGAAAACATGGCATTGCAGAATTGTTTGGTGGGAGAATATTTTTTGGATAGTTCAAATTCCAGAATATAATACAGCAGAAACAGGGACAAATTTAAACCCTGATAATATTGCAACCAGAATATACACATTAACAGCAACACCAAATGGTGATAGTGCATATTTAGGTGGGAAATACAAAACAAGATATGAGTTGGAGATTGGTGCAGGGATTGAGAAATTAACAGGAACAACATATCAATATTATCCAAGATTAAAAAGCGTTACAGCAGAATATGTAACAGGGGGAGGTTCAAATTATTATGCAGGATTTCCATCATGGAATGGGACAACTTTATATGATACATTTGCCCAACAAATAATAGTTGATGCCGCAGCAGCAGATAATTTACATTTATCAATTCCATTAAACATATCTAAGGCATACGGTGCTACATTGAATTGTAATTGGAGATTTAATGTAAAAGCAGAAGCTACCGTTGGCCCAGCAGAAAGATGGTTGAAATATGATAACGGAACATTTACATGGGAGTTATTAGCTCCCACAACAACACCAGAATACAGGCCTTTGGGGAATGCCACATTATTACCACAATATGGCACTATTACTCCAGCACAATATGTTATTTTTAGTGAAACAATCCCATCAGATTCAGCATTCACAGGTGCATGGAAATTTTCAATTATTATGGATGATTCAGATTGGGGAGGATCAGGATCTTCTGTTTATGGTTATGATCCAAATATTGGCTATTTTTCATTGTTTGATTCACCAATTACATGGGGGATTAAATGGACAAACATACCAGGAGTAACAAATCCATTTGAGGGACAATTTTTAACACTAAACTCATCAAGTGGTGTTAATATTGCAGGGCAAAATATTATTGTTGAAACAGCTTTAAGTGATTCGGCAAACCATGATTTTGGGGAAATGCAATTTGGTGATTCACAGGATGCATCAGATCCAGGAAATCTATTAGTTTGGGATGGTTCGGCATTTGTGCAAACTGCTTTCACAGGAGAATGGGGAGTTGGGACATTGGCAGGAACGGACATTTTTACCACTTTAATGATGGAGGAATACATAAAAGGACAAGCATCTAATATTCAAATTATTAACGCAACATTAATGGTTAGCGAAAGCACAAAAAATAATAATGATGGAACATTGACAGTTCCAAATTATATAAACCCAGTTGGGAGAATTAGGGAATCAGTTTTGGGAGATGTTAATACTTATGTATTTAGGAGGGGGAAATTTAATACGCTTTCTGATGAATGGGAATATGAGGGTTGGAGCATTAAAGATGAATCACCGACAACAACAACAACAACAACATCAGTTTGGAGTCCGAATGGGCCAATGGAAACTGACAATGGGACAATAGGATTATAATGATAAGAACACGAAACTCAGATGTTGCAGCAAGAAACGCTTTCTTTACAAGAACAACAGCGGATATTACAGGTGTAACAACTTACATTAGCATTACGGCAAATAACATTGCAATGTTTAAAGATGGCGATACTTTTTTATTGTGTGATTTAATTGGCAAAATATACCCATTAGTTGTTAGTGCAGATGTGGCTTCTGGTGATACCAGAATAAATATTGATTCATATGATTTTGGAACGGATCAAGTTTTGGCTGGTGCATTAATTTCTTTTGATGCAATTGATATGTTCCAAGAATATCAAAGAAAAACAAAGGGAACAGTTGGAGGTTTAGCAGTAACATCAACACAAATAGGGCCGTTGCATTCAGATGGAAATATTGATGGAGTAGATACCACATATATTAAAATATTACCTAGAGATTTCATGCCAAATGACCATAAATTTAACAAAGGAATTGCATTTGATGATACAGCAACAACAGGGGTTAAAGTGTATGATGCAGATACAGAGTTATGGGCTTTTGTTCAAATACCTTATGGAAAAGAGGCGACAGATTGTGAAGTTTACGGAAATAACACAAAGGTTGTTGATGTTTTTGAATTATCAATTAATGCAAGTGGAATAGGAACGGCATTAGCAACAGGGGCTGTTGGGACACCTTTTGCAATAACAACACCTATTGAATCAAATTCAACTAATTATTTAGGAATAAGAGTTACAACAACAGGAACATCACAAAGAATTTATGGAGGGAAAATCGTATTAACAAATATATAAAGAAATATAATGAAAAACACATTAAAAGAGATTGGAGAAACGGCATTTGTTAATGGTTCAATTTTAAGCGTAACAACATTTTCAAATTTAGAATTGGGGTTAAAAATATTATTGTTAATTATTACAATTGTTTATACGGCTGACAAATGGTGGTATCACAAAAAGCAAAGAGATGGCGAAAAAAAGAAAACTAAATAGTAAGAATCCAAAATATTGGCCAAAAGATAAACTGAATGAGCCAAAAATTAAAAGGAAAGTATTAATGCCAAATTCAAAAGGGCTAATTGTGTATGGTATTTGGTATGAAAACAATTTATGAAATTAAAATATTTTAAATTAAGGGAATTTGATTGCAAATGTGGGTGCAAAACAAATAAAATTGATGTGGAATTTTTAGAGATGATTGATAGGGCTAGGAAATATGCAGGAGTTTCATTTAAAATAAATAGTGGTTATAGATGCCCAAAACATCCATTATCAAAAAGCAATCCAACAAGTTCACATATTAAAGGAATTGCAGCAGACATTAAATTTACAGATGGGCGAAATTTAGCACTAATAATTGGAGGACTGGGCGGTGCAGGATTTGAGAGGTTTGGGATAAACTTTAAGTCAAAGTTCGTTCATGTTGATTCGGACAACAATAAAACAACTCCATGTTTCTGGGGATATTAAATTATGAATAAAAATTTTACATTTAGCATTGGAAACATTATTTGGATAATTGGAATTATTTTCACAATGGGGATTGCATACAGCCAGATTGAACAGCTAGGAGAGGACATCAAAGTTTTAGAACAAAGATTGGAAAAGAAAATACAAATTATAAACGATAATGAAGATAGGATTATTGAATTAGAAAAGGAGTTGGCAAAAATAATAAGTTGTAAATAAAAATTAAATTATGAAAAAGATATTATGTAAATTTATTAAAATAATAACATTTGGAAAAGTTTGTCTAAATTATTGTAATAAAAACTGTAAAAAATAATGGAGGATTTATTAAAATTAATTGAGGGATATGGATTGCCTTTGGTTTTACTTCTGGGTGCTTTGTATGCTTTATATAGGTTTTTAGTTTTTAGTTTGTATGAGGTAAAAAACCAATTCTCTAGGCATCATGAAAGGGCTGCTGACAATATGCAAGAGGTTAAAAAGAAAATTGATCTAATTTTGGAACATATAAGAAAACAATAAAATGGGTATTTGGAGTAAAATATTTACAAGTGGGGCAAGTGAATTAGTAAAGGAAGTTGGAAGTGTAGTTGATGATTTAACAACATCTGATGAGGAAAGGTTATTGGCAAAACAAAAGTTAGAGCAGATGATTTTTGATTTTGAATCCAAAATGCAGGAGGAAGTTACAGAAAGATGGAAAGCAGATATGCAATCAGATTCATGGTTAAGCAAAAATGTTAGACCATTAACACTTATGTTTTTAGTAGTTTCAACAGTTTTAATGATATTCATTGATGCAGGAGCAATTAATTTTGTAGTTGATTCTAATTGGAAAGATTTATTACAGGTTGTTTTAATTACTGTTATTGGTGCATATTTTGGTGGCCGCTCATACGAGAAAATAAAAAGATAAACAAAAATAAACAAGATGAAAAACAAATACTTAATCTACAATGATGAGATTGCAGACTTGTGGCATTTAGGGAATGGCTATGTTGCAATAAGTGAAATTTTAATTGATAGACATGGGTTGGATGTTACAGTAAACCATCTAAGGAAATCAATTGCAGAGATTATCAAATACAATTTAGCAGATAAGGAAATTGTTGAGTATAATGTTAGGTTGGCAAAGCAAAAACAAAAGGCCCAAGATTTAAACAGAATTTCAAACAAATCATTTAGGGAACATTCCAGGATTGAAAATGCATTGGCATCTTATAATGAGGAATTGATTAAACTATTAAAGAGAAATGAGTTTAAAATTAAGATTCCAAAAGAGCCAAAAGATGAAAGGGGTGCAATGATAGTGCAAATTGCAGATACACATTTCAATGAGTTGGTTTCATTAGATCATAATAAATATGATTTCACAATTGCATCAAAGAGGTTGCAAAAGTTTGCACACTATATAAAGAGATATGCAGAATTTCATGGTGTTGATAATATCCTAGTGGCAATAACAGGCGATTTAATCAATTCAGATAGAAGATTGGATGAGAAACTAGCAATGGCAACAAACAGGGCAAAGGCAACATTTTTAGGAGTTCATTTATTGAAACAATTTATTGTTGATATTAGTTCAGTTGCTGAAATAAGTGTTGGATGCGTAACAGGAAATGAAAGCCGAGTAAATGAGGAGTTGGGTTGGGTTGATATTGTTGCATCTGATAACTATGATTTCACAATATTTGAAATGCTAAGGTTATTATTGCCAGATGTAAATTTTATAAGAGGAAACGCATTGGAATTAATTGTTGAGGTTGCAGGGAAAAATGTTTTATTAATACATGGACATCAATTGGGAAAGATGGATAGCAACAGAATTGCAAAAGTAGTCGCAAAGTATGCGAGAAAAGGAATACAAATTGATTTTATGATGTGCGGCCATTTACATGAAACAATGATAACAGATTTATTTGCCAGAAGTTCATCATTAGTTGGTGCAAATGCTTATAGTGAAAACGCATTGAATTTAAGCAGTAGAGCAGCCCAAAATATTTATATTATGTTAAAGGAGGGTAGACAGGACATAAGAATTGATTTACAAGACACTAAAGGGTTTAAAGGTTATGATATAGATAAGGAGTTAATGGCCTACAATACAAAGAGTGCAGAAAAAAGTATGCCAAAAAACACAATATTCAAAATAATTATATAAATTTGCCCTGTTTTAAGTCGTAATAAAGGGGTTTTTAGTTGAGAATTTGCATCACTTTTGTGGTGCTTTTTCTTTTTTTATACCTAGTAAATAAAGTTTTTTTAAAATTTCTTTGTTTTATTTTGCACAATTGTTAAAAAGGTGTATCTTTGCCATGTAAAATAATTATAAAAACTAAAAACAAACAAGATGAGAAATTTTTTATACAACATTTTAGGAGTAATAGGAATGCTTGGGGCATTGTTTATGTTACTTGCAACAATTCAATTGGTAACCTTATTTTTTGAAATATTATTTATATGAAATTAGAATACAAAGAAACAATTATTAAAACAATTGATGCATCAGATTTGCCTGTTTATACAGTATGGGAGGACAAATGGTTTTATAGAGTTCGCAATGTTGATGGGCGTATTATATGCGACAAGTTGTATATTGATTCATTTGAATATC
>VTLG01006301.1_pt1 | contig 17658 bp, 9 predicted proteins | sample 4694571 | NCBI WGS metagenome assembly VTLG01 (sample SAMN12604809, study PRJNA352737) | marine metagenome | biome: ENVO:00000447; feature: ENVO:00000209|ENVO:00000569|ENVO:01000036; material: ENVO:00002151; isolation source: viral sequences binned using virsorter ... | reverse complement strand
CCGCGATGTTGCTGAGCCACCACCTACGTATCTTCCTCTTGTTGTTATATTAGCGTTTGGTTGTGGCGCAAATTGTGCAGGCGCGCGAATCTTGTCTTTAAACTCAAATTCTTTTTCTAAATTTAATTCTATTTTAGGAAGTGCATGAGTGTGGTCTAAAAACGCATCTAATAAAGTTTGAGTAGAATCCGCAAAACCTTCGACTGCTGTTATAACCTCTCTCATTAAGTTATAATTTTCTCTTTGTTGAGCGACTAACTTTTCACCTAAAACTTGGCGGTATAAAACACCGTTTGTTTCTTTTGATGAAATATTATAAATTTCATCCGATATATTCGCAATGATAGATCTATCTTCCCCATTTAAATCAGTTTGAGAGCCTTCTGTATTGTTAGCTACGCTTTGTAAATTGTAATCACCCAATCTTCTTATAGATGAATCAATAAAATGAATAGTCTTAGTGCTAGTTTGACCAATAGAGGGGTCATAATTAGTAGCATTTACAACATTTTCAGGCAACCCATAGTTGGGGTCAGTTATAATTACTTTTGATAAAACTTCCGTCTGACTACTATCGTCATCAGTTAAATTTTCATCTCCATCATTAACATAGGTTTCTATTTGAGTGGGGTTAACAATATTGCCACTATTATCACCTGGTGTTAAATAATTAAAATTATTAGCAATATTGTTAGGACTTAATTGACCTTCCATCCGTATTCCTTGCTCTAAAACTCCTTTTTTATTATTTTTATTAAAGGAGTGTCTAGAATAAGTTTTACTTCTGCCTTGCTGAACTACGTCACCAAAAGTTATAGGTATTGACATATTTAATGTTTCATCAGACGGCATAAACCTTTCGTATCGGGTTCTTAGTCTTCTTACATCAAAATTAAAGCCGTACTTAAAGGCATTAGCAGTTTGAGGGTCATCTACACCAACAAAGTCTCTTGCATAACTAATATTCAAAGGGGATGAGTCATTAATCCTACCAACATAATAACCAGCCGCGGCAGCATTAGGTTCTTCTTTCATTATTAAAACTTCTTCACCAATTTCAGGTATGCAAATATTATGTATTGGAAAAAACGGAGGGTACCATGTTTTCTCTGCTTCTCTTTCTGGAAATGGAGTGCTTTCATCTAAACCTATTATTTTTGCATAAATACTAAATGGTGGTTGCACACTAGAAGAAGTAGTAGATTTAAAAACTGTAAAATCAACCTCTATTACTATGCCTCTATATATTAAAAGAGAATGATTAACTCCAATGCCTTGTGAACTATTGAAACTATTTTGGGCGTAATCCATTCCTCTATTAAATTGTTTTAAAAGATCTTCGCCACCAAGTTTCATTTTTCTACCTCAACGTCTTTAATTTTAACACCATTTTTTTCTAACACATCTTCTAAATAAATTAACTCTTTTCGTGTTTCAGTTAATTTTTTTGTAACATTATCCATTGCTTCTAACATATTGTCATATACTATCAATAACTCACAATATCTTTCGGCGTTTTCCTTTAATTCTTTTACATCCATATCAACCGATAAAATCTTCTTTTATATCTGAATAATTTATCTTTATCTTCTTTAACGACTTTGTTATCTTACGACTTGGTAAATCTGTCGCTTCTCTAATATAAACATAAAGTTGCTTCTTATTATAAATATTAAACCGGTGATAGTTTTTCAGTATATCGTTAACTATTTCTAAAACAGCAAAATCTTCCTTACTATAATTATCTTTAGCGTCCCAATCATCAAAATCTTCAATGATGCCAGAAATAAACTCTTGATTATGTCTACTTACTTCATTTTCTTCATACGCATGAATACTAATATTCTGCACAATAATATCTTGGTTATCGTCATCAATAAATCTTTTATTCTTATCTGCATTACAACGCTGAATCATCCAGTTCTTTGTAATGGTACCAAAGTATGAAAAAGATTTTTTGTTTTTAGATATATCAAACTTGTTGAGTTTTTCATAAAGATGTGTCATCACCTCATGCTCAATCTGTTCTCTATCCCAAAGTATTTTATTAAAATTGTAAGTATAGTAAATGTTTTCTACGAGCTTACGAAAGGCAGGTTCTATTATAGCTACAAAAACTTTATGCTTATCTTCGATATCTTCGTTGGTGTTAAACTCAACGATGGCTTCTTCTTGTTCGATTCCCCAATATTTCATATTTATCCTTTTAAGTATAATAACACTTTATTTTAATAAAATTTTACTTTTTTTTAATCTATTATAAATTTGCAGTGCTTTTGGGCTGACCCGTTTCGGGGTCAAGAGTCAAGTTTTGTATTAAGGTGGCCTCTATTATTGTTTGAAAGCCCGATGGTGTTATGGACTCTCTTGTGTTAGTAACTAAATACATTCCCTCTAAGTCAGGCAACACTCCTCTAACATGAATAGTGTTATAAGGAATTATATTTGTAGTGCCGTGAATTGTTATGGTTGTCTTTCGCATATAGTTTGACAATAATTGAGTGGCAAAATTGGAACCTGGCTCAGATCCTAGCATAGCGTTTAACTTAGCCATTCTTTCCGGATTTTGCATTAAAAATTTTGTTACAAGGCTAGCGGGAACTGTTTTTTGATCACCAGTTGCGGCATCACTAAAAAAAGCACTTTTTGCAAAACTTACCCTTCCAGCTTCTCCCATAGCTTTATCATCTTTGATTTGAATTATATCTGCTAATTCTGGATCTTCTTGTTTTAAAAACTCTCTCAACTCTACAGCTATATTTCCAAACGATAAAAACTGAGCAAACTTATCCGGATTACCAGCAAAAGCTCTTGCACCCAACTCAAAAGTCATACTAAGGCCCGGATCAAATTTAGAGTTCATGTCAATTCTTTCTATTAAAGAATCGTTAGCTTTATAGTCAAATAACAAATGCCTTTCGGGATATCTACTTTTTAATAATGCTGCTTCAGAATCTTCATGCATTTCCTTTGCAACATTACGCCAATTTTTACTTGCCTGAAACACTTCCATAACTCCATCAGACCTTGCTCTCATACCTACATTAATATTTTTACCATTTATGCCTATTGATTCTGGCCTCATTATTTCTTGCATAAATTGTAATATAGACATATTGGCATTTTGTTTGTTCATTAAATTATCTATAACATCTCTACGTATAGGTATGTCACCAGCATTATCAATAACAAGATTAGATAAATCGGCCATGTGTCTATCAGTACCGCTTAAATCTTCCTTATCTTCATCTTCTGGTCTAAATAAATGACCATATGTTACATCTTGTATTCTCCATTCATCATGGTCACCCAGCCATTTGGCGTTAATAACCTTAACTGCCCCTCTTGGAATTGAATCTCCACTTCTACTACCAATTCTTCTATTTTTTGGTAAGGGAGCTAAAACATTTTGTATAACAAACTTTATAAACCCCATATTTAATTCTTCACCATCAACAATAGTGCCGTCCGGTAAAAGACTAGTAGGGCTATAATTTTTATTATTAATTCTTGTAAAAAATCCTCTTCCAGGCAAGCGATCTAAAAAATCCCCTATATATAGCCAATTCTTATTAGGTTTTTTTTCCGGAAAAGATGCAGAACCATATTGCTTTGAAGGTTTTTGATAAACACCTGTGCCATAAGGATAATATTGATTAGAAAAACCATTTCTTTTAGGTATTCTTGGCCCTTGGACGGTAGCTCCTCGCCTTGGACGCAAATTCGGGTAGCCCTCATAAGCATTTACGCTTGCTATACTACTGCCAGGCATTGCATAAACCGGTATCATTTTACTAGTTCCAGCATTTTGGTCATTTTTCACTACTCTAAAATCAAATACCTTTTTTTCTCCACGAATATTCACTTCGTAAGTTAATTGATCCCAATCTACTTTGCTAGCTCCGGCACTACCTGGACTGCCTGCAACCATATTTGGATCATCATCACCTAAAGAAAAAAATACTTTACGAGTTTCTGCGGTATGACTGGGTGCCCCATAATAATTTTTTCTCTTAATAACTAATGCTCTCTTCATACCTATAGTTAAATTCATACAATGTTCACCACGACCAATTCTAGCCCCATATGATGTAAAGTCGGCCGGTCCCTCTCCCGTATTTACTGTGTTCCGAATTGCAGGGGGGTATGTATTACTAAGAATAGGGTTGGTAGGTGTGCCTACATTCATTAATGGCGAAGTGCCTCCTTCAGGCAAGTGATCCCAATCTGTCTTCCACTCTGCTCGACTTTTTGTTAAACCCGTTGGGCTTTTCTTTCTTGTATCATGTTTTCTACCTAATTGATTTGTTAAATTGTTACGTTGACCACGGCGACCTTTCTCGTCCCAATGATTGCCCCCGTCACCAACACCATCACCACCCATTCCCATCGGCCTCGTATCAACATCTGTAAATCCATATTCACCCGTTGGCACTCCATAGGGCATTGCTGTCGTAGTATTTGTTGGATCAATTTGTGTCGCCATTTCACGACTTGGATATAAATAAACAGGCAAACCGCCATCCCCTAAAAACCATCCGCTTTGTTCAAACCACCCTTCTCTTTCGCCAGTTCCTTCTACAATAATATTGTCTGCATCATCTATCATATAATAAGGAATATATACTGTTTGACCATTAACATTAGTACTTTCTCGCTGCGGCCACGTTCCTCTTATGTTAAATTCGCCTGGAAGACTAGGGTCTGTTTGCACGTTAAAAATATTTAAAAAATCTTGATAATCTTTTACATAATTTCCACCACTACTCTCTACAACATTGCCTTCAGCATCAATTTCTTCAACTCTAGGTCCGGTTATAAAACCATATGTGTTTGCACCATCATTAACAGCTTCTGGTGATTCAGGCGCTACTGGCTCCCCAAATAAACTCCAATTCAAATAGACTTTAGGGATCACCCCTACACCGCCGCGTTCTCGTACGGCACTTTCCTCTAAATTAAGAGGGCTGGGCAAACCGCCTGGAACTATTTTTTGATATTCTATTGGGTCTAAAACTATTTTTGGATAACCAACTATATCCTTTCCTACCCTACTACTCTCTTTTCTAAAAGCTTTAGTATTAGAGGGTGGAAAATAAGTAGTGCCACCTTTTGCTGGCCCATAATTAGTTACATCAGTTGCGCCACGTTGTACAATACCGCTAAACATTCTATACCATTGTTGAGCCACTTTAGTTTCTAATCTCATAGGTTGTTCACGGCCCATGTCAATTTCCAAAGTATCATCAAACTCCGAAGTATCCTCATACAAACTTAATGGTTTCTGTTTACCATCTTCTGTCATAAACCTTGAATAAGTTTCTAAATTTCTTTCTATACCTGCAAGTTGTTCATCTATTATGATAAGTGTTTGATTATAATTTTCAAAACGCATATACAGAGGCTCTAGCTCTGATTGGATTCTGGTTATTTGAGCTAATTTTCTATTAACATGATTCTGCGCTTGCTCCACTGCCTTCTCTAAATCAGATTTCATTCTATCGCTACCTTCATCTTGAAATCTTGATTGTTCATTACCGTCATCAGTATCATTTTTCTTAAAATTATCAGTTCTTTGGCCAAAAAACACAAACATAATATATTTTTCATCTACAACAGGGCTTTGAGTTGTGGATGAATTGTCTAATTCTATAACAGTTTCATATTCATCAAATTGTGGCAAATAAGAACCTCTTATGTTGCGAGAAAAATTATTAAAACCAGAATAAACAGCATTTCTGGCTGGATCAAATCCAGTTGGGGTGCCACCGTATCCATAATTAGATCTTGAAATTATGCTACCAAAAAAATCACTTGTGCCAGGTCGATTATATTCTACTCCCATTCTAACATTTAATCTATCAGTGCCATCACTATTAAAGGCGCTTCTACTATATCTTCCACCCGTAAGCTGTTCTATGCCCGCATTTTCACCATCTAATATGGTAGTTCCCTCAACAGATTGCAATCTTTTAATGTTTGCGACTTTAGATCTAATTATCATATCTAATCGAAATTGTGAATCTTCAACATCAACTTTTTGTGCTTGAAGAGAAGGAACCCTATCCTCTGCGCGAGATATAGTTTCTAGTAAATCTTCATCTATTTTTAACTCCTTAATTTCTGGTAAATCGGGAATATCAGTTACTCCTTCATCACCACCAAAACGGCCACCAACGCTATCATAACTTCTCATAAAACGAGCATTTCTATATTGCTTGCTTGTTAGAAAATCCAGATCAACTGGTTCATCATATATGTCTTCTACTGTTTTACCTTCAGCTTCTAACTCAGCCATTCTCTTTCTTATAACAGCTTCAAAATAATTACCTAAATACTCAATATACATATTGTGCCATTTACGTTGAGTAAGATTCCAAATTTCCCTACTACTTTGTCTATAGGCATCCACCTCTATAATTTTTTGATATTTAGTTGGGACAGTAAAGCTGGAAGTATTGCCCGATTGCGCGGTGGGAGTATAAGCCTCAAATGCAACTAAATAAAAAAACTTACCACCGCGATCAGCCGCTTTATATTGAGTGGGATTAAATGGATCAAACCCTTCTAAACTTCCACCACTAGGAACTGGCCCGCCATCATCATCAGGTTTTACATATTGATACCAATCGGGTACGAAAAAATTCATTCGTCCCGTGTTTTCCGCTATACCTTTAAGGTTAGTGCCTGGGTGAGCTTCATCATAAGACTCAAGAATTTGTAACCAATTAGCCGCGTCAGTTCCACGAAAATCAACTGTTACAATGTGACCTCTATGTGGAAGTTCTATTGGCGCACCAACAGGAGTAGGGAACAGGGCGCGTGCCATAAGTCTATTATTTGATGTTTGCTCACCATCAAATAACGATTGACCTCTACATGGAAAGTAATTTTCTTTGATAACTATAGCTTCTTCCGAAACTCCAAGAAGTGATTTATTATACCTCAGATTAGGTCTACTGCCCTCCCAAGGGGGCATACATTTTTCTTTTAAACGAATAATAGCATTCTGTATTCTCTCATTAATACCTGTGCTATTAGATCGGCGCACTTGTGATTGAAACGCAGAAGTTATATTAGAATCAGATGAATTGTCTAAATAGGCAAACTTGGGAGTAATCTTTCTTTCACCAGTTACAGTAGAGCCACGATTCATATCACTTAAACTTAATTTTATGCCATCCATAACCCAACCTAAATAATAATATACCACCTTTGTTCTATAATCAGAAACAGGTTTGGTCGCGACTGTTGTGACTATTTCTTCATCTACATCTTCAGCCATTTCACCTACTGTGTCAGTCTTGGGATCGCCTTCATAATAATCGACAACCACTCCATCGTCCGTATCTATAGGAACATACCTAGTAACCCTTTCATACATAGAAACACCTGGAGCATAAGGGTACCCTAAAGATTCTGTTTCTTTTCTGCCTCTAATTAAAGCTTCAACTTGTTGATCACTAGCTTTTCCACTATATGGAGTTGATTCTGCACTTAGCGCCGATAATGCTTCAGATAAACTTTTAGCGCCGAAGTCGTCAGCAATCGAACCTACATCAGATAGATATGTTTGAGTTGAGGAGCCGTCCTGTTGAAAATAAGATGCTTGTTCTGCCAATGCTAAATCAACCATAGTTTGTGATTCACCATTTTTACCTGTTACTCTAAGCTTAGTGAAGCCACCTTCAGCAGCACCGACCTTACCGGAATCATAATCATAAGTACCCATAATTTTCCGCCATGTGTTCGCTATAGCAGACAATCTAGTAGTAGCTAGATACATATGACTTTTATTCATTAGCTTAAGGGAAACCTCTAATTGCCCCATTTCATTAAAAGAAAAATCATAACCTGTAATATTCATTCTTTCAGCAGCCCAATATCCACCGGTATCTATTGCTCCAATTGGTATGCGCATCATTAGTTTTTGGGAATCGGATGGGTCTGCCTCTAATCTTGGTGGCGAAGTGTTATCAAAACCTTCAACAATTTTAGGATTAGTCCATCCATAAATAACCAAAAACTCACCTTGTAATGTTGACATTTTAGAATATTCTGGTTTTTCATTCAATAGTTTTGGATCGTTAACTGTCATTCTAATCGTTAATGATTTTGCACCCTTACCAGCATCCACTTGCAAATCCGTTATACCAATACCACCAGTAAAATCTTTAGTTTGAGAAACTGCTTCAGCCATAATAATACCATCTTGTGGCGTTACAGCAAGATATGATTGTTCATTAGACTCTCTTGCTTCAGCTATATAAAGATTAATAAACCGAGATTTCAATTCATCTTCAATCCACTGTATCATTCGATCTGTTTTTTGCTTAGCTTCGGGTGTGTTTAACGATGTTAAAGCATCTTCACCACCGTTCACATCTGTATAGGCTACTGCACGGCGTTCAACACTATTACCTTCCTCATCAGTACCCATAAACATTTTTTCATATTCAGATTCGTTAAAAATTCCTATAAGCTGCACAAACGGAGTCATACTGCTAATAATTTGATTATTAGCTTTTCTTCTATCGTTCCAACCTTGTATAACATCCGATGGTGTTTTTGAATCAAAAACACTGCTACTAAGGTTATCCATTTTTGTGGGATCTTTTTCTTCTTCTTCTGCCATTATGAAGTAGCCTTATTTCTTTTTATAAGATCAATAAAAGGATCAATACTATTTGGTATTTTTAATAATGTGCCTGGCAATAAAGTATACGAAAAGGGGTTATCTAAATCGTTTAACAAACAAATCGCCCACCAATAAGTGCCGTTACCTAAATAAGATTGAGCTAAATGATCCAGCCTATCTGTTTCTTTAAATTTTATAACAGTGTGTGGTATGGTAGACAATTCATTTCTACTTATAGATGGAAATGTTTCTAATCTTCTTGGATCACCTACGAAGCTCTTCACTGTTCTAAATCTATTATATCTTGACGTTGCCATTTATATTCCTTTTTTATTCTTAACTATCTTTTAAATACTATTCAGCATAAATAAGGCCGTCTTCATCACGACCTACAGGTATTTTTGCTACCTCTGCTATACTACCAGTGCCTTTAGGACCAGAGGCCACTAACTGTCTATTTTTCGCACTAACTTGACCCAAATAATCATGTTCCTTTTGATCACCATCTTCCCATAATTGACCCGAATCAAGAAAAGGCTGACCATAGCCAATATCATCAACATCAAGTTCTTCAAAAGGATCAAAAGCAGTGCCGCTATTTAGAGTACCTATCTCCCTATATCTTGAAGTAGCTGCATCTAAACCACCAGCCGGACCATGATAAAAATTAGTGTCGCGCGTTGGCATTGTGTCGTGAATAATTTGATAACTCATAGTTACTGTGCAACCTTGAGGCATTCTTACAGCGGAAGTCATTTCCCATTTACCACCGCCAAAACCTAACCAGTCATAAGAAAGACTTCTAATAATACCTGTTTTATATTGAAAAATATCACCTACTCTTAAAGCTACAATTGGACCTTGTGACATTCTGCCGGTGTTATCGTATTCGGGATAACATTGCTGCGCCAACCATAACACTCTTTCATATACATTTTGTAATTGCCTCATCTCGTTGGCAAAAATGGTAAAACTTATATCCATTGTTCTATCTGTAAATGTATAAGTATGAGCTTGCTCACTTCTACCAAAAAAATGTTTTGATGCCCATGTAGGTGTGTATGATTCTGATAAACTATTAAGAATAGCCTGTAAAAAACAAACTTGAAAACGGCCATCTGTTCTATTTACTGTAGAAAAAGTAAAAGGAAAATGTTGACCATTACCCATGGCAACAACTTCTTTATCAATTTCTGCACCTTCGCCTTCAGACGGTAAATCTTTAACTGCTGGTTCTATAGCCGATGGCGTTACATTTGTAGCTGGCCCGTTTGTAGTAAAGCCCGCTGCTCTTCTATCATAAGTTAAATATTGCGCATCATCTTTCTCAAAAGAAAAAGGTACTGCATCTACCGCGCCAGGCGCAGTCTCTCCACTAATAAGTCCAACACTCCTATTAACTGCTGGCTCCTGTAAAAGATTAATAGCTGTGCCTGCGATAACACCATTATTAAAAACAGGATTATTTGCGTTTATTCCACCAGCAGCACCAGCTCTATTTCTTGTATATAACGATTGAAAAGTTGCAGTAGTGTCGCCATATCCTGGCGTTCCTACACCATTTCCTGTAGTATTTCCTGGTATATTTAGTGGTGAAGTAAGTCCAAAAAAATCATTTCCTATACTAGGCGGTAATAAAAGATTTTGCTGTAAGTTTTCTATCAAAGGTTTTTTAGTTAAATAATTTTCCGCTGGTCTTCCCCAACCAGCAACATAAAGTTGAGAAACTCTATCTACACCAGTAAACATTAATAATGTATCATAAAATGTTGATAAACCAAAATCATCCGTTGCAGCACCTAACCCCTCAAAAAACTCGCGAGTTACATTTTGAGCCTTAGTTCTAATACTATCCTCTAAGGTAATATTGTCGCCCATAACTTGACCTAAAGCAAACCCTTGCATAGCTGAGTTATGAAAATCCATAGTGCTTGGCTCATCTACAAAACTTTCGCCTTGTTCAGCATAAAAATTAAAGTCATACGCCCTACTACTTTTATATCGGTTGTTTATTTCACTTTGTCCAGCTACTCCGATATTACCTTCTACTGGATGTGTGTTTCTATATACTGGATCACCATCAGAATTACTAAAAAACACACTCCATGTTTCTTGTAATAAAGTAAATAAACTTTTTCTTCCTTTTAGTCGCATGAAATTTTGAGGATTATCTTTATATTCTCCACTATAATCATCAACTGTATTTAAAACTCTAGTAATAGGAGTAGATTTACCACCATATTTATCCATTCTAGTTTGGCCTGGCATCGCATTATCATTTAAACTCAACCCAATACCTCTACCAACTGGCTCACCACCACCTATAGTATCGTGATCACGCTCTGGTAAAAAAGTATCCTTCATAGTAGGTGAAAACTCTATTTCTCTAACAAAATATTCGTGACCTGGCTCAACATTTTCGCCAAATCTTGTAGCTTGCTCTACTCTTGGGTTGTTAATATTTACTTCACCCCAACTGCCATCATAAGATCCAATTTGATTGCTAGCTGCTGCAGACATATTAATATTACCTAATGTAGCCATATTATCTACAAATAGTTCAAGTATGTTCTTACCTCTATCGTCTAATAATGTTCTAGTGGTTGCCATTTATAATCTCTATATTCCGTTACCTATGTCATAAAAATTTTCAGCAGTTGATTCAGCTATCACTCTACCATCCAAACGAACCTCTGTTTTACCAGTTTCAATCTGTGTCTTTATCATTTCTTTCATTAATTTATTTTGTTCCTTCAATTCTTTTATCATAGTGTCATTAGTTTGTTTTTGCTCATGGAGTGGTATAACCATTTCTGGACCAGCCTCACCTATAACAGCAGTAGTGGGTCGAGTAACAATCCCACCATCTGCTAACTGAGGAACAGCCATAGCTTTCATATACTTATCACCACCGGCCGACCCGTATAAGGCTGTATTAATAGCAGCAAAACTGTTAAAAGCTTTTTGACCTTTGAGTTTTCCACTACCGGCAGCAACTAAAACAGAAGGATCAATACCTGCTTGCCATAATGGTTTTAACACTTTACTTCCTCCCACATGCTCTACTAACTTATTATAATCTTTTTCTTGAGGTACATTTTCTTTACCACCAACAGCAACGCTAATATTTTTTCTCATTCCGCCTGGTTGACCGAAATCAAAAATACCGCCACTTTTAACATGACCCTCTATATTCTTTAATACTCTTTTACGTGCTTTTTTCTGACCACCAGTTAATCCAATAGCTCTACCTATAGGACCAGCAGTAGCTTTTCCTATCATTGGGCCAAGTAGAGGTCCAACCAATGGTCCTGGAAAGGGTGGTGGAATTGCCGATATGGCCAGCGTAGCACCCATAGATATACCTGCCTCTAACCCTGCTTGTGCCGCCAATCTTAAGTTTCCTGTTTGCATATATACTTGTGCGAAACTTAAAGCAGCCATTGCCCCACTAGCTTTTAATCCACCTTTAAAAGCAGATGGTGATTGTTTTCCAATGGGATTAGCATCTTGCACCGCATCTACATCATCAAAAACTTGATCCAATGTGCTAATCTCGTTTTTACCTAAACCGACTGTTCGTTTAAATGCTGCTGGTGCTGGTCCTCCAGAGTCTAACAGAGCGCCACTTGTATCCAATGAAGTCACTCCCGCGGTAATATCGGGGTATTTTTTTGCAATATAAGAAGTTAATCCATCTGTACCTCCGATACTGCCAGCTTTTGTCGCACCTTTAGTTATGCCTAATAACAATGGTGATGAGCCTATCCTGGAAAAAGGACTTATTGAAGAATTATCTTTACCGCTAAACCCTGGAACTCCAATAGAACCTAACTCTCTTGCAACACCAGCATTGATTGGTAATCCTTTTTTTATTCTTTCAGTAGGTATAACAACTTCACCTCTATTTTCTTCACCTACCATCATTAGTGTTGGACTATTAACATACTTACCAGAGGCTGCGGCTGGAACACCCGCTTTAAATGCCTTAGCCTTTGCCATAGCATCTTCACCTAAAAGTTTGGTGGCCAACATCGTCACACCACCAGATACAGCACTTCTTTTCATTTGTTCTTTAGCAGCTTTCATATCACCTGTTTGAGCATATGTTGCCATCGCATTTTGAATACCTACCGACATAGATTGCACCGCTATGCCCATGGCAGCAGTAGCTTTGCTTTGAGAATTTATTAATTTTCCAATTGCCTCATTACTTCTTTCAAAAAGATTATATACCGTACCGCCTTTTTTCATACTTTCTGTAAGGCCAGCACGAATCCCTAACTTTAAAGCATCTTTAGTTTTCGTTCCCGATGACCAAGCGGTCATAGCAGTAAAAACACCCTTATACATTTCCTTAGCAGCAGGTTTTTGATTCTTTAATAAAATTTTCGCAACAGTGTCAATATCTTTTTTATTGTCATTAAAAAATTTCTTTAACCAATCTAAATCATCTTTCTTCTTTTGGTCCTTACCACCCATATTGTTTAATTTATTTTGATAATATTCACGCCAGTAGTTAACCATCGCCGCTTGCTGTATAGCTTGTTCTTTTTGGAATGCCGCTGCCTGAGCGCCTCTTGAAGCTTCGGAACCAAACCCCGTCATTAAGCCTTTTCTACCGGTAACCCCCTCAACCATACCGCCTCTATAAAAACCAGGAACACCAATGCCCGCTAAAGCAGAAGCTGCTCTACCACCAATGCCAATACCACTTCTTAAAGCAGATCGTGAAGCAACTACTTCACCACCTGCTTCACCTACGATTGCAGCAGTACCTCTTCTATGAACACCACCTAAAGCTTGAAGCTTTGCAGGTGCAACTACCCCTCGCGTTGGGTCATAAACAGTTGCTTCGCCTTTTGTTAATTGATCAACAGCATCACTAAATGTTTTACCAGCCTCTAATTGTTGAAGAATATATTTATCAGTATTTTTATCAAACTCATCCCAACCCGCTGATTTAAGTGCAATAAATCCATCCGCTAAATCTCCAGTGGAAAGTGTGACATCTTCATTAGATTCTGCTAGCGCTAACATAGCATCTACTAATCTTCGGTCAGTACCTCCCATACGGGTAGTGCTTACATCAAACTTACCACCAGTTGCATCTTGAACTATATTATCTAATGCGTTTGTTACTTGAGATCCGCCGAGGGAGCCGCCTCGTCCTATACCACCCGCCATCATTTGTTCTCGCTCATATCGGGTTTCCCCCAATATAAGTTTGGCAATCATACTATTTTTACCCATGTGATATAACATTCTATCTAACGCACTCATTAATGCATCGCCCAAAACATCACCAATTTTTTTGAATATTGGCTTTGCCGCCTCCAAAAACCCCTTAAGGCCGCCGCCTGCATCTTTTATATTTTTATTAAAATCTTTAAAATTAAATATAGTTTCAATCTTTTCTTCAAGTTTAGTAATTTGATCATTAATACTACCCTTACCAGTTTGATCTATACCTAATGCTGCACTAAAAGCAAGAGTGATACGTTCCATAACACCTTTTGCTATATTACCTAATCTTTCCATTAGGGTTTGACGATCTCTCATTATTTGATTTTCTTTTTCCTCTTGCGCCAGACGCTCTTGTTCAGTTACAGCATTTTGTCTCTTTTTTTCAAGATAAGCTTTGCGTTGTGCTGCATTAAGACCAGCTAAATGTTTTACTTCTTTTAAATGGCTTGTAGCCATAAGTTTATAAGCGCCTTCTTCCATACCAGCTAACTTGGACATAGCTTTTAATTCAGACCTATATAATTCGCGGCCTTGCATATTGACCAAATTACCCTCTTTATTAAGTTTTACTGTAGCGGCAGTAGCTTTTTGTACTCTCTCTAATATTTTATCAGTTTCACCTCTTTCATACATCATTCTTAATTCTTGTATGTTGCCCATATGTTTGGCTATATCACTACCCATTAATGTAGTAGCTTCACCTATAGCAGCAGAGGCCGATTCTATAGAAGAATATGTCGATTCTAATCCTTGAAAATCCTTTAAGGAGCCACCAGCTTTCGCAGCTTCTATGGCTAAGTTTTGCATTGACTCTGCACCACGACTACTTTGAATGGCGATCATTTGAGATTGACTAGCTAAATCTTTCATCACCAAACTAGTTAATACACCTTCTTTTTGAGCCTTAACACCTATGTTTAAAAGAAATTCTTGCGAATCTTTATTTGTGCGTTCTAAAGCCTCAAGCAATTCACCAGCAGCTTGAGCAGATACACCGTACACTTGCTGTAATTTAAAACTCGTCTTTACAAGATCTTCAGTAACATACTTTAAACTTCCAAATTGTTGTGCTAAATTACCCGCTTCAGCAGTTACTTGTTCAAAAGTTATACCCCATCGGCCTAATTCCATACCAACTTGAGTAGTTACATCTCTTGTCTTTGATAATTCGTTTCTAGTAACACCTAATCTTTTAGACATACCAGCCATAGCACCGTCAACTTTTAACAAACCATCAATTAAAAACTTTATTCCCACTACTAACCCACCAATAACACCCGCCTTTCCTATAGCAGCTATACCTTTTCCTACCGTACCAAGACCTTTCTTCATACCAGACATAGTTTTGCCAAAAAGATTCATACTCTTAATGGTTTCTTTTAAACCTTTATTTAATAGTGTGGAGTTTTTAAGTCTTTGTTGCAGCTGTATGGTCATCTTTTTTTGTAGAGGAAGCGCCCTTTTTTCTTCTCTTATTTTATCTTTATTGGCTTTCGCAAGTTGCTTGGATACCGTCTGTTTTTCTTTAATCATCTGAGCTTCAAGCGTAGAAACGCCACTAATCTTTACCATAAGGTTATCAAAACCTTCAGTTAGGCGTTCTAATCCGCCAGCAGCACCTTCTAATTGATTTCCTAAATCCGCCATCTATTTACTTCTTTCTATTTTTTTTCATTTGACGTAGAACATCGTCAAGGGTCATACCTTTTTTGTTTAATTTCTTTTCTAAATCCTTTTGCTTACGCATCTTCTTTTCAATTTTTTTCAATTCATCTTGATTACGTTTATCTTGTTTAGTTCCATCAGATTTACGATTACGAAAAAAATCAATAGCTGAATGTACTCCTAAACCAGCTAATACAGTCTTAGCTAGATTACCATAATCAAAGCCGCCAGACTTTTCAGCAAAGGGATCAACTATTTGAGCGTGTGGTGATTTGGGCATTCTTTTTCTCCAGTTACGTTTTCACATAAATAAATATCCCCTTATAACAAAAAGTAATAAGGGGATATTATATTAACGACCAATACTTCGCGCTCGTAACGATTTACCACTAGATTGTTGCGCTGCTTGGGCCGATTGTTGACTTCTTTTGTTATCTTCTTCGTTAATTTCGTTTATTTTATTTAACCACCACTTACGCCATTTAATAGGTAAGTTATAAGCATCAGTAAAACTCAGATGCCCGTAATAAACACAATAAAAACATTCTTCAAAGATATATTCCTTAAGACTAGGACTCAGGCCAAAAGAAACCGGTAGTCACCGGTATTTCCACCTCCTCCGTATGACCACACATACGACATTTAAACTCCTGTTCCATATTAACATCTGGTTCTAGCTCTTCTAAAAACGTACGAAAAGCTCGCGAATCACGAAGGTTCATTGTATCTACAAAATTATTAATAGATATTTGTTCTTCATTACCATTAACAGAAATAATTTGATGCTTATACTTAGTAGTTACGTTTTTCTCCAAGGGAGAATTTGTAGCTCGCTTAAGCTTATCTTGTTCATCAGTAATCTTTGCATCTTCTGCACTATTCAACAACTTAAAATGAATTTCAACTCCCGAAGGTAGTACAAAACTAAATCTATTTTCACCAGCCGATATTGGATCAACATCTAAGAACCTCATCGTTAACTGACTCAAATCAAATTCATGCTTAATGTTTTCGCCACAACCAGGACAATCAATTTCAACAGGATATTCCGGCCCATACCCTGTAATTCTAAGAAATGTTAAAATAGCATTCTTATCACCAGAAATTAATTCTTCTACGTTAATACTTTTGTTCATAAGAACATTTGAAAGCATTGTATCAATTGCCTTACCGCTGCGTAACAAAGCTCTTGAAGTTAAAATGTCTTCATCAGCAGCAGTCAAATGTCTTACTTCAATTTCTTCTACATTATGCAACGGTGAAGATTGTGGGTAAATTCTCCCCTTAGAAGGGATCATCACAAAGTCTCTAGGCACAGAAAAACCCGCCATCTTATCATATTCAGTAGCCCTATCGGATGCAACTTTTCTTGCATACTCTTCGGGATTCTGACTGATTTCAGTCGGGTTTATCTCGGTAGAACTTTTACTCTCATCTTCAAACTCAATAGATGCAGTTTTGCTTTCACTCATATTTTAAAACTCCTTCTTGCAATTAACATTTACAAGAAATTTTAATAAACAAATTCTATTAATTAAACTACAACTACTATTAGTATCTCAAAATACATTCGTCAGGACGAACCGTAAGACTAATTTCAACAGGCTCACCACTAGTATAATCCAAACCACCGAAATCTGCATCGGTAATCCATGCGCCCTTAATATCCCACTGTTCAACTGTAACGCCAACAGGGTCCATCAAGTTAAGAGAGAAATCTTTCTTATAAAAAGCCGCATAACCATCACGACCAGAAATTGTTTCGTGAGCTAAACGCGCCCATTCCATAACTTTCTGAGAAGCAGATGGTGCAATTGGATCGTGAAGAGTCAAAGCAATAGTGCCCCATTCAAACTTACCAGCCAAATATCTTTTGCTATTAATGTAATCAATAACAACAGATTCTTGGGTGAAAGTCGGACGAGCAAAAGTTTTCGCAACAAACTGAGGAAGTACATCATCAGCAAATTGGAAAAACCATCTATTACTTCTTTTCGGTTCAAATGTATCCGCGAGCATCTGATTTACGGATCTAACATCAGCCATTCTATATCTCCAAAATATATAAAAATATTTTATGTTCTGAAATAAATATAGGTGTGAGGGAA
>VTLG01004586.1_pt1 | contig 17659 bp, 30 predicted proteins | sample 4694571 | NCBI WGS metagenome assembly VTLG01 (sample SAMN12604809, study PRJNA352737) | marine metagenome | biome: ENVO:00000447; feature: ENVO:00000209|ENVO:00000569|ENVO:01000036; material: ENVO:00002151; isolation source: viral sequences binned using virsorter ... | reverse complement strand
GTAGATCTTTGCATTAAATTAAAAGAAGATCTTAAACTAGAATATAAGAAGGATTATATGATAGTTGCTCACACTCAATTAGATAAACCCATAAGAACGATCAATATTCCAGATAAATTTAATGGAAAATTAAATGTTCTATATTATTATTACTGGAAACCAGTAGATAAAAATCAGAGTTCATTATGGGAAAATACAGATCTAAAAAAGTAAAAGAATATATGAGATCTGTTGCAGAACTGGGATGTATTTGTTGTGGAAGGACTCCTGAGCTCCATCATCCACGATTTAATGTAGGATTATCTCAAAGAGGAGATGATATGGATGTAATTCCTTTATGTCCTGAACATCATAGATACGGAAAAATATCAATACATTTAGGAAAAAAGGAATTTGTAAAAAGATTCGGAACTGAAAAGGAATTAGTAGAAAAGGTAAAAAGGATGCTAGAATGAGATCTGGATATTTTCTTGCCTTTAGATCTGTTTGGAGACATCCAGCTTTTAAAAATCTAATTGAGTCAGCAATATGGCTATATATTGTTTCAAATGCAACCCATCAGGATAAAGAACTTAAATTTATGGAAAATCCAGTATTTGTAAAAAGAGGAGAATTGATATTTCCAATAAGAAAAAATGCGAGTATTTGGAAAATGCCATATTCTAGTATGAGATTATTCATACAGAGGTTGAAAAGGAAGAAGATGATCACGACAAGATTAGCCACTATAAACCCACATAGAGATCATAAATATAAATCTGTAACGGTTATTTCCGTTGTAAATTATGATAAATTTCAACAATATGATCCAAATGAAGCTCGTAAGATGCCCACTAGCGGACAGTTACTAAGTAATAATACTAATACATATACTAATATTAGTTTAGCAAATGTGGATAAAAGCGAATATAAGATTATAGAAAGCTGGGGCGATGAACAAATAATTTTAAAAGATGGAAAAAAATATAGGAAGCATAAATGGAAAAAGATCCCATTAGAATTGATAAAATAAAATGTCCAACTTGTAAAGGGATGGGATTCTATCAAGTTGATTATGCTCTTACAAAAGAAGAAACTCACGCAAGATGTGATGATTGTAATGGAAAAGGTACTTTAGATGTTGAAAAGAAAAAAGAGATATAAACACGCATTAATAAATAAAAAAAAATATTATTTCTATACTATCCGTTGGAGCGATATTACGGGTGATGCTGGTCATAAAACTAAAGAAGAAATGGAGAAGCTCCCAATTGCTAAAATGATAACTCAAGCTTATGTATTTAAAAAATCAAAAAAATATTTAATTACATTTAGTTCTTATGATGAAACAGATGAAGTATTCAGCGATACAAATATATTTCCCATAGGTTGTATAGACAAAATGGAGAAAATTGAGATCTAGCTTAATAATAATATTATTGTTGTTTTTAATATCTTGTAGTAAATATGAGGTAGATCCAACTATGACTATAATCAGAACGATAATTACAAATGGAAATTGAACAAGCGGATATAAATTCTATAAAACCCTATAAGAATAATCCAAGAAAATTATCTGATAAAGCAATTACAAAAGTTGCTAATTCAATAAAAGAATTTGGATTTAGACAACCGATTGTAGTAGATAAAGATAGAATTATAGTAGTAGGACACACAAGATTTAGAGCTTCAAAACAATTAGGGTTAAAACAAGTTCCAATAACAATAGCAAAAAATTTAACTCCATCTCAAATAAATGCTTATAGAATTGCTGATAACAGGACCAATGAAGAAGCAGAATGGAACGATGATTTATTAAATGTAGAAATAAAAGAACTACAAACTCAGGACTATGCTTTAGAAGTATTAGGATTTGATGATAGAGAATTAGATAAGATATTATTTGAAGAAAAAACTGGACTTACTGATGACGATTATATTCCAGATGATCCTGAAAATATTAAAACAAAAGAAGGAGATATAATCCATCTTGGAGAACATAGATTATTATGTGGAGACTCTACTATTGAAGATAATTACATAAAATTGTTAAATGGAAAAAAACCCAATATGGTCTTTACAGATCCACCATACGGATTAGGTTATGAATATAATCTACATGTAGATAGAGCTGGAGATGAATATACAAAATTTTGTGATTCTTGGTTTAATCTAATACAAAAATACAGCGATTTTATTTTTTTAACAGCTGGATGGAAATATAATAAATTTTGGTTGATGAAGGAGCCTACTGATATTTTCTATTGGTTAAGTAGAAACAAACAATCAGGTGGGAAGCTCTCGCATTTTAGAAAAGTAGAACCTATATTTTTATGGGGTAAACCTATTGGCTATCCTAAAAGATTATATAATTTAGATTATTTTGATTTTATGGGAGATAGATTAGATAAATTAAGAGAGCATCATACTTGTCCAAAACCAGTTAAATTTATTATGGAAGCTATTAGTCTTTTAGATAAAAATAGTATAGTATTGGATGTCTTTTTAGGATCAGGAACTACTATTATTGCTTGTGAAAAAACTGATAAGATCTGCTATGGGATAGAAAAAGATCCTAAATATTGTGATGTTATAATTCAAAGGTGGGAAGAATTTACGGGTAAAAAGGCAGAATATCAAAATGGACAAAACTAAGGCAAAAACACAAAAAAAACAAAATCAATTAGGACGACCTAGATTAAAGATAGATATAAATATTCTTGCTAATCTTGCTCAAATAGGATGTCCCGATTATGAGATTGCTAAAATTTTAAACATATCTCCAAGAACATTATCAAGGAATTATGCCGAATTTATTGATGAAAATAGAGAGAAGGGAAAAGCATCATTAAGAAAAAAAATGTGGGATAAAGCATTGAAAAAGGACAATACAATGATGCAGATCTGGCTTTCTAAAAATTATTTAGGATTCAAAGATAAGATAGAAACTACTGATGTCAAAGAGCCGATTCCTTTAGTAATAGAAGCTGAAGTAGATAATGGCTAAAAAAAATCTATTCGGTGTTAACACATATCACAAAAGGACGAGGAAGAAGCGCCCGGGTCGTCATACAAAAAAACCTAATAAAAATACAAAAGAATTTAAAAGGAAAAGATATAGAGGTCAGGGAAGATGAAAAGATCTAATTTTTATCCTAATGGAGAGTTTATTCCACATAGACTTCCACAAGATTTTAGAAAAGCAATAGGAGAGTTTAGTTGTGGCAATTGTGGAGTCTTTTCACGAAAGCACGGATTCTGTTTCCAATTTAGAACAAGAGGAGTACGAGATACTTATGTTTGTAATAAATGGAGACGAAGAACTCTTAAATGAAATATCTTTATATTCTGTTAATTTCAGCGAATATTGAAGGATATTACACAATTAAATTAGATAGAGATCACTCCTATTATTGGTGTTCAGATCAAGCAGAAGCATGGATTAAAGAAAATGCAACTCATACTTGGGAAGGACAACAAGGTTATTATCTAAATAGATCAGGAAAAAAAGAATTAGTTTTTGGATCTTATTGTGATAATAAATAGATATGGCTAAATATAGAGGAAGATCAGTTAAACTCAATAAAGTACAAAGAGGAGATGTAAAAAAATTTAAAGTCTTTGTTCGTAATCGTAGGACCGGTAGAGTTCAGAAAGTAAATTTTGGAGCGAAGGGAATGTCTATTGGTCGTAATGATCCCAAAAGAAGAAGAAGTTTTTTTGCCCGTTTCCGTCCAATACTTGCAAAAGTTCGTGGTCAAAAATCTTTGAGTCCCGCTTTTTGGGCTATGAGAACTTGGCGAAAAGGTTTTAGATTATGAAGAAGTTAGAGCTCTCCGATTCTACTGGGATACAGCTCCCAGCTAGGAATTTAATTACAATCATAGGTGCATGTTTGATTGGTGCTTGGTTTGGATTCGGAGTTATAGAGAGAATAAATGTATTAGAAACTCAAAATAAATTAAATTCAAAAGATATTGAGATGAATACTGAATTTAGGATTAAATGGCCACTTGGAGAACTAGGATCACTTCCAGCAGACTCAGAACAATTTTTATTGATTGAAGATCTTGTAAAAGATGTGGAAAAGATCCAAGAACAAATGGAATCAATGATGCACAATAAAGTCAATATACAAAGATTGCAAAAAGATGTAGATAAAATTATAGATCAATTAGAAATTGTTAAAGATAAGGTAAGAGCTAATGGAAAAAATTACTGAAATTTGTGTTGCATTAATTATGATGCTTAATGGAGATATTATTGAACATACTTATAAAGATAAGATGTCAGATTGCTTGAAGTCAAAGAGATTAGCAGAGCGAGAAGTACGACCTGATAGAGTCCAATTTTCTTGTAAAAAAGTAAAAGCAGAAACAGAAATCTATATGGGACAAAAAAAAATATTAAAGATTATTAAATGATGAATAAATATTCAGATAAGGAACAAGTATTATTAAAATCATTATCATCTAAAAAAATAAATCTGAAAAATAAAGGAACGGCAGATCTTGAAGTTCAAATAGAAACTCTTAAAAAAGAAATAGATACTTTAAAAACAATAATAGATTTAAAGGATATGGAGATAAGTAAATTAAAAGAAAATGATATGAATAAATTTTTAAATGATTTAGCAAACAACACTCCGAATCAAGATCAATTTGAGAAAGTATGATAAATGAAATTTGTATTAGTGATTATAATGTGTTCAGGTTATCAGGGATTGTGTATGGACCCGTACAAGTTTCCAGATCAATATGATGATGTTTATAGTTGTCTTATAGATGGTTATCAAAAGTCAATAGAAAAAACAGAAGAAATAGGTCGTAGAGAAATTAATAAACATAAGATATTTTTTAAATTTGATTGTTATGAAAGTAAAGCTTACAAAACCGCAATTCAAGGTTTCAAACTCGCAGAAAAGATTTAGAGTTTTAATATCAGGAAGAAGATTCGGTAAGACTTATTTAACAATTGTAGAGATGATGAAACTTGCATCTCAATTAAATAAAACGATATGGTATGTAGCTCCAACTCTTAAAATGGCAAAAGAGATCTGTTGGAGTGATCTTAAAAGAGTTTTAGCAGAATATAATTGGATTGAAGATATTAATGAAACTACTCTTACAATAAGAATAAAAAAAACTGGAAGTACTATATCATTAAAAGGAGCAGAGAATTTTGATTCATTAAGAGGTACTGGATTAGATTTTCTTATTCTGGATGAGTTCGCAGATATTGATAAAAGAACTTGGTATGAAGTATTAAGAGCTTCTTGTGCTGATAAAGAAGCCCGGGTTTTATTTACAGGAACTCCAAGAGGTTTTGGAAATTGGAGTTATGAATTATTTGTTAAAGGTAAGAACGATCCTGAATGGGAATCTTTTCAATATACTACTTTAGAAGGCGGAATGGTTTCAAAAGAAGAATTAAATCAAGCTAGACAAGATATTGATATTAGAACATTTAGACAAGAATTTGAGGGAACATTTGAGAATTATGCTGGAGCTGTATATTATAATTTTCATTCTATTGAGAGTGTAACAAAAAAAGAAATAGATTGGAAAAAACCATTACATTTAGGTCTTGATTTCAATGTAGATCCAATGAGTGCTTGTGTAGCACAAATCCATAAAGATATAATTTATGTTGTAGATGAAATAGTTATTTATGGCTCTAATACTGATGAAATGTGCCAAGAAATAAAAGATAGATATGGAACAAAGATTCCAATAATTATCTATCCAGACCCAGCATGTAGGCAAAGAAAAACATCCGCTGGAGGAAGAACAGATTTATCTATCTTACAAAATTCAGGATTTACAGTTAAAGCAAAATTAAAACACACTCCAGTTAGAGATAGAATAAATAATGTAAATGCGACTCTAAAAGATTCTAATGGCAAGAGGCATATTTTTATTAGCAATTCTTGTAAAACCTTGATAAAAGGTTTGGAGAGGCAAATTTTTAAAGAGAATACTAATATTCCAGATAAAGAGGAGGGATACGATCATATGAACGATGCTTTAGGTTATCTTATAGATTATATAAAGCCATTGACAGTTCAAAGGATTAACACTATTCCTCAAAGATGGAGCATTAAACAAGGACAATATGGCATACGGCAAAGACGAGGCACTAGATACTCATAAGGATTATAAAGAAAATATTAATCAATGGGAGTATTACATACGAAGTTATAACGGAGGATATGACTACACATTAGGTCAATATCTTAATAGATACAATTTGGAGTTGGATAATGAATTTAATCAAAGATTGGCGAATACTCCCTGCGATAATCATTGTAAAAATATTATTCAAATATATTCTAGTTTTCTTTTTAGAGCTAAAGCTAAGCGAGATTTCGGATCAATGGCTGATGAAGTTAGCCTTGAATTTTTTATGAAGGATGCAGATCTTGAAGGTAATAGTTTTAACTCAGTAATAAAACAAGCTCAAAACTACGCATCAATCTACGGTCATTGTTTTATGATTTTAGATAAACCTTCTATTCAAACAAGAACTAGAGCTGATGAATTAAATCAAGACATTAGACCTTACATATCTCTAGTTACTCCAGAAAATTGTTTAGATTGGAATTTTAAAAGAGAAGTCAACGGAAAATACTATTTAGATTATTTAAAGATTAGAGAAGAAGTTGATAAAGACGGAGGTATTTATTTAAGAATGTGGTATCCTGATAGAGTAGATACAGTTTATCAAAAGGATAATGAAGAACCCACAGTTATAGATACTGCCAATAATCCGATTGGCAAAATACCAGCAGTTATTTTATACAATTCTAAATCGCACAAGAGAGGAATTGGTCAATCGGACCTTACTGATATTAGCGATTTACAAAAAGCAATCTACAATGAATATTCAGAAATAGAACAATTAATTAGATTAACAAATCACCCATCATTAGTGAAAACACCGGGAGTTAATGCTAGTGCTGGAGCTGGTGCAGTTATTGAAATGCCTGAAGAAATGGAGCCGAATCTAAAACCATATCTATTACAACCTTCAGGACAAAATCTAAATGCAATTATGGAATCAATTAAACATAAAGTTGAAGCTATAAATAGGATTGCTCATACTGGAGCCGTTAGAACTACAAGACAACAAGTTTCATCTGGAATAGCTTTACAAACAGAATTTGAATTATTAAATGCAAGATTATCAGAGAAGGCAGATAATTTAGAAATAGCAGAAGAATCATTATTTAGATTATATGCTCAATTTCAAAATACACAGTTTGATGGAGAGATAGTTTATCCAGATAGTTTCAATATAAGAGATTATGCGACAGATCTACAATTCTACTCAATGGCAAAATCAATGAATCTTCAATCTCCTACATTTAATAAAGAAATAGATAAAGAAATCGTAAGATCTGTTATTGATGATGATGAATTATTAACTCAATCATTTGAAGAAATAGATGGACAAAATGAAGTAGGACAATTTACTGAAGATGAAGTTCAAGAAGAAGAAGTAAATGATGAAGAAGTATAATGGCGGACAAAATTCAGAAGTTTGCAGAATACAGAATCAAAAATCTTGATAGAGCTGAACAAGAATATTATAGAACACTCCAAAGAACATTAGATAAAATAGAAGATGATGTAATTAAACTTGCTGGACGAGATCTTCCAACTCAGCAGGGAAAATTAATAGAGCTTCAAGCGGCGATAGCAATAAGACCAAAGATTAGAACGATTCTAAATACAGAATATTTAGCTTGGGCTGATACAGTAACAAAAAAAGGTTTTAATAAACAAGCAAAAAGAATAGAGAGAGCTTTTAGAGAGATAGGTAATATACCAGTTGAATTTATGGAGCTTACAAAAGGAGATCTAAATTTAATTAAGAATCTTAAAGTACAAACATTTACACAATTCAAAGATGTATCTAATACATTTACAAAAAGATTATCAGATAAGATTTATCAGAATACATTAGTTGGCAGAGATTTTGTAGAATTAGAAAAAGAACTAAGACAAACTATTAATGGAATTTATAGTAAATCAGATGATCTTGAAGCACAAAAACTTGTAAATTATGTGAAGAAAAATAAAAATGTAAGATCAAGACAATCACAAGTTGATAAAGCTATTCAAACATTACAATCTAAATTTGCAAGAGATAGAGCTGGAGATAATATGAGAAAATATGCAAGTCAGATATTAAGTGATGGATTAAGAGAATTTGATGCCCAAGTGAATGCTAAAAAGGCAATAGATGCAGGATTAGAGTATGTAAAATATCACGGAGATATAATTCCAACTACGAGAGAGATTTGTAGAAATATATTAAATGGTGTATATAGTAAACGAAATGGCAATCTATTTACGATTGATGAAGTTAGAAAACTATGGAGAAGATCTTGGAAAGGCAAAAAACCGGGTGATCCATTTGTTGTTAGGGGCGGTTACAATTGCCGCCACGGATGGAGTTATGTTAATATAGATTGGTATGATAATAATGGAAACTTACAAATATAGGAGAAACAATGTCAGATGACAATCAGGTTAATCAACCGAAAAATGATGCTCAAGCAGTTGAGGTAAAAGAAACTAAGACAGAGGAGAATCCGAAACTGAATCCGCAATTCACTCAAGAAGATTTAGATAGAATAATTAAACAAAGACTTGAGGCAGAAAAAGCTAAAAATCAAAGAGCTTTAGATGAAATAAAAGCAAAAGAAGCTGAAGCTCTTAAAGAAAAAGAAATTAAAGATGCAAAGACTAAAGCAGATCTTGAAAATCTTATGAAATCAAGAATATCAGAAAAAGATATGGAGATTAAGAGAATGCAAGATATGATTAAAAAAGAAAAAGTAGATAATTCTATTTTATCTGTCGCTTCAAAATATAAAGCTATAAATCCAGCTCAAGTCGTTGCTCTTACAAAAGATAAAGTAAGATATACAGATGATAATAGAATAGAGATACTTGATAATAATAATAATATTAGGTATAACTCAAAGGGCGAACTCTTAACTATTGAAGAATCTGTTAAAGAGTTTTTAGATGCTAATCCACATCACCGTCAAGGATCATTAGCTGGTTCAGGTAGCCAGAGTGCATTGGAGGGTAAAACCGTCAAACCATTTAATCTGCGGGACTTAAATTTTGATAATCCAGAAGATAAGAAACGATATGCAGAATATCGTAAACAAAGAGATTCTGGTCCTATCAAGATAAACTTAAACAATAAACAATAATAGGAAAATAAAATGGCAAACGAAACAACATCCTCAACGCTCTCGGAACTATATACTGAGATCGTTGCAGAAGCATTATTCGTAGCATCAGAGCAATCTATAATGAGACCTCTTGTACGAAACTATGCTATACAAGGTGGTGGAAAGTCAGTTGAAGTTCCGATATATGCAACTGTTTCAGCAAGTGCAGTATCAGAAGCATCTGATCTATCCAACACAGAAGTAAATCCTACTTCAGTTACAATAACTGCAAGTGAGAACGGTGTTATGACAACTCTTACAGATCTAGCAAGAAATTCAGCTCCAAGAAATGTAGCTGGAGATATTGGTAGATTGTTTGGAGAAGCTATCGCTAAAAAACAAGACTTAGATATTACAGCTCTATTTGATGGTTTTTCAAATACAGTTGGATCTACGGCGGCGGCAGTAACTGTTGAACACTTTTTTCAAGCTATCGCAACATTAAGAAGAAACAATGTTCCTTTAAATGATGTAGCGGCAGTATTTCATCCAGATATTGCTTATGACCTTAAAAAAGGCATAACAAATACATTCGCAACTTCTGGAAATGTATCTGATTTAGCAAACGAAGCGTTAAGAAATGGTTTCATTGGAACTTTAGGTGGAATCAGAATCTTTGAAACTTCTAATATTGCAAATACTGGAAACGCAGGTGATTACAAATCAGCTATGTTCCACAGAGATGCGCTAGGAATGGCGATGATGCAAGATTTAAAAGTTGAAACGCAGAGAGACGCAAGTTTACGAGCAGATGAAATTGTAGCGACAGCAGTTTATGGTGTAGGTGAATTACACGATACTTATGGTGTTGAAATACAAGGTGATTCTAGTATAGTAAGCTAATAATCATATTCTTATGGGCGAGAAATCGCCCATAGGGCAAAGGAGGAAAATGGAAACTGTAAAATTAACAAATGGAAAAAAGACTATTGTTAGAACTAAAGAACAGTATGAGTCTAATAAATCAAAGTTTGAACAAAGAGGATTTAAAGTACAATCAAATGTAAAAGAAAAGATTGTTGAAGTCTTGAAACCAAAGAAGAAAAAAAATGTTAAAAAAACTAAAAAAAAGAATTAAGAAGTTTATTAATTGGATCGTAGGTAAATATTGTGGCTAATTTTACTGGATCAAATGTTATAACTGCAAGTGATGTTACTAAATATCAACCTGATATTTTTGGATTCGGTATTGCTTCAACTGATACTGAAACAACTAATTTCTTTGCACAAACAACAAATGATATTTTAAGACAATTAAGAATAGAGTGGTGGCCTACTTATAAGATGAATGTATTTACTGATATTACAGTTCTTAATACAAATGAGATGGTAAATACAAAAGTCAATTTAGATCAATTTGAGAGATCTGGTGTTTATTATTTTATTGGAAAATTTATGGCTCCAGCATTAACAAAATTTAGACCTGAAGCTGATAAAGATAGATTTGAGAGAATGGGCGAATATTATATGTCAGAATATAATAAGGAATGGCAATCAGTATTAGAAGATGGAGTTGAGTATGATTCAACTGGAGACGGAACAATTGTCAAGAATGAACGAGAGCCATTACACGGCGCAAATAGATTAATAAGATAATGGCTGTTAGTGTCATTATAAATTCTAATGCAAAACAAGTACAAAAAAAATTAGATAGATTCTTTAATAAATTTCCCGGTATTACAAGAAAAGGTTTAGCTCAAGCTAGTTTTCAATTACAAGCTATAATCAAAGAATTAACTAATAAAGGATTAGATGTAAATAGAAGGAGATTTGCTCCTTATTCTGAAGGATACATTAGTAAATTACAAAGAGAAGGTAAATCAACCCGGGTAGATCTAAAATATTCTAATGACATGATGAATAGTTTAACTGGTAAAGTTCAATCTAATAAAAAAGCAATAGTATTTTTTAACAGAGGAGAGATGAGGGAGAGAGCTCTATTTAATCAATTTCTTAATTCTCCGCGTAGAGAATTTTTTGGCTTCAGTAAAAGAACAGAAAAGATTATACAGAAACAATTTGTAAAATTTATGGAAAAAGAAATAAGGAAATTTAAGATATGAGTACTAGAGAAAATATAGCTTCTAATATTGCTTCAACGATAAGTGGTATTACAAGCCCATCAATAAAAAAGGTAACTAGACAACCGTTTGATTTGGATGAATTATCAGATAAACAATATCCAGCAGTTATTGTGCAAACAAGCGAAGAAACTCGTGAAGATATTGAAATGGGAGATGGGGCTAAAAGAAGGCAGGGTACGATAGATTTTATAATAAGCGGTTTTGTAAAAGGAGCAGAATCAAATATTGACACTTTAAGAAATCAATTAATCACGAGTATTGAAACTGAACTAGAATCTGATATTACTAGAAGTGGTAATGCACTTGATACAGAAATTATATCTGTTGAAACTGATGAAGGGACTTTATTCCCTATTGGTGGGATCAGGATGACTATTCGGTGTATTTACACATTTGAATCGGGAACACCTTAATAGGAGATAAAGATGGCTGATAAAAAAATTATAGATAAAATCAAAAAAAAGATAGATAAAATAGAACAATTACATGATAAAGAAAGTTTACTTTGCGAAGAAGTAAAAGATCTGTTAAATGAGATGGAAGGAAATGTCGTTGAAGAAGAAGAAGATTGGGATGAAGATCTTGAAGAAGAAGAATTTGACGATGAAGAAGATAAATAGTATAAGGAAAAATATAGGAGAATAAAATGGCAGTACACCACGGAAAAGAAGGTCAAGTTACAATCGGCGGAACAGCAGTAGGCGAATTAACTTCGTTCACTCTTGAAACGACGGGAGATGTAGTTGAAAGCACAAAAATGGAAGATGGAGCAAAATCTTTTATCGCAGGAAGAACATCTTTTTCAGGAACTTTAGAAATGCACTTTGATGAAACTGATTCGGCTCAAACACAAATGACGGCTGGATCTTCATTAGCATTTAAACTATTACCTGAAGGAAGTTCTACTGGAGACAGAAAATTTGAAGGAAGTGGGATTATTACTGGAATGTCAGTAAATCAACCTTTAGATGGAATTGTTGCTAGAAGTGTTACATTTCAAGGAACTGGAGCTTTAACAATTGGAACTGAATAATAATTTATGTCAATAATAGACAGAGCTAAATCTCATTTTGAGAGTTTAGGAGTCCAAGATATTGAGATAGAAGAATGGAAGGATGATGAGGGTAAACCTACTGTTATCTATTGGAATCCAATTACATTAGCAGAAAAGAAAAAATTATTTAGTAGATCTGATAATCTAAATGATGTTGGATTGTTAGCTGATATTGTAATTATGAAAGCTTTAGATAAGGACGGAAATAAATTATTTCATACTACTGATAGACTAGATATTATGAATAAAGTAGATTCTGATGTTCTTGCTAAGATAGCGGCGGCGATGGTTCAATCTCCTACTGCTTACGAGTCAAAAAAAAACTAAACACTACACCTGAATTAAGAAATATGCTAATACTAGCTGATAGGTTAAAAATAACCTTATCACAAGTATTAGATATGACCGAAGTAGAATATAACTTGTGGTTAGGATATTTAATGCTAGAAAAAGATGAATATGATAGAAAAAAACCAATGTAGATTATGGCACAAAATTTAGTTTTAAATATATTAGCAAAAGATAAAACGAAACAAGCTCTTGCTGGAGTTAGAGCTGGACTAGCAAGATTAAGAACATCTATATTTTCAGTACAATCAGCTATCGTAGGTATTGGAGCTGGAGTAGCAGTAAGATCATTTATTAATGTAGGTAGAGAAGTAGAACAATTAAGATTAAGATTCTTTTTCTTATTTGGATCTGTAAATGAAGGTCGTAAAGCTTTTGATACATTAGTTAAGTTTGCTGGAAGAGTCCCTTTTTCACTTCAAGAAATTGCTCAAGCTTCAGGTAATCTTGCAGTTGTTTCAAAAGATGCAGAAGAACTTGGAACTAATTTAGAATTAGTAGGTAATATCGCCGCCGTAACTGGAATAGATTTTAGGATAGCGGCGGAACAAGTTCAAAGATCTTTATCAGCAGGTTTAGCTTCAGCAGAAATATTTAGAGAACGAGGTGTTAGAGCTATGCTTGGTTTTAAATCAGGAGTATCTCTTAACGCAGAACAATCAGCAGAAGCTCTATTAAAAGTCTTTGGCCCGGGTGGAAAGTTTGGAAAAGCGGCGGAAGTATTGGGAACAACTTTTGACGGAACTTTATCAATGATTGGAGATAAAATTTTCCAATTCAAATTAGAAACAAATGAAGCTGGATTTTTTGATTTCGTAAAAGGTGGATTAATTACAATCAATAAACTCGTAGATGAAAATCAAAAAGTATTAAGAGATTTTGCACAAAATTTAAGTAAAGGATTAATCACATTTATTGAAGAAGCAATAGTAGGATTAGTGAGTGTTGTAAATGCTATAAAGATTGTATTTAAAACAATAGGATCTGGAATTGCTGGAATCATAGATATAATAAATTTTTTACCTCCAGTTGTGAGAGAGATGGGTATTATTGGATTCTTAATGCTAGGAACAAAAGGAAGAGTTGTAGTTTTTACAATAGGTCTAATATTTAATCAAATAGGTAAATTATTAAAAAAACTTGGAATAGAAATAGATCTAGGTTTTATGAAATCATTGGAAAGCGCTAATGGAGAAGTAAAAGGAATAAGAGATGTTTTTGAGCGAGTAAAAGAAGAAATAGAAAAAAATACTATTGAAGTTTCTGAAATGAAAAAAGAAGTAGAAAAAGCTAATGAAGCGGCGAAAGCTTTAGAGAGAAATATATCTCCATTCAGAAAAGAACTAGAAAAATTAAATGAGGATTCTCTCAAAAAATTAACAAAATTATCAGATCAAGCATTTCAAGTTATTAATATGGGTATTCAAGGAATGTCAAAAGGAATTGCAGAAACAATAGTATTAGGAAAAGATTTAGGAACTTCTTTTAAAGTTTTAGGAGAACAGATCTTAATAAAAATTATATCAGCTTTAGTTGAGATTGTGGCAAAAATAGGATTACAAATATTACTTGAACAAACTGCTATTGCTGAATTGCTTGTAAAATTAGGAATAGAAAAACAAATAACAGCTGAAAAAGAAAAACAAAATAAAGCTCAAAAAGATAAAAATAAACAAGCTTTTATTTCTATGTTACTAGGTGTTCCTGCATTTGCAAGTGGAGGAGCTCTAATGGCTGGACGACCAGCAATTGTAGGAGAGAGAGGACCAGAATTATTTGTTCCTAACTCTACTGGACAAATTACTCAATCTGCAAGAGGTTTAGGAGGAAGAGCTGTCAATGTAAACTTTAATATAAATACAATAGACTCAAGAGGTTTTGATGAAGCTCTAGTAGAAAATAGAGGAACAATTACTTCTATTATAAATAATGCTTTAGCTGAAAAAGGTAGAGGAGGGATGATATAATGGCTGGTGCATTTCCAATAAATAATTCTGCTTTTGAAACTTTAGGAATCAAATCTTTACAAAATACAATATTAACAAAATCTATAAATGGCAAAAAATTATCAAGACAAGTTGATAATCAAAGATTCGGTTTTACTGCAAGAATAATTACTGCAAAAAGATCTGATGTATATGGAGAACTAATGGCTTTTATAATGAAACAAAGATCATCAAAAGAAAATTTTACAATTATTCCTCCAGAAGTAAAAAGTACAAGAGGTTCTGAAACACAAGTAGTTTCTGTAAATGGATCTCATACTGCTGGAGATAATACGATTGCTATGGACGGATTCGGCGCTGATGGTGCGGGAAGGTTTAAGGCGGGAGACTTAATTAAATTCGCTTCCCACACTAAAATTTATATGATTGTAGAAGATGTTACATCTTCTTCAAATGCTTCAACAGTTACGATAGAGCCACCTCTTATAAATGCTTTAGCAGATGATGAGGTTGTTACTTACAATAATGTTCCTTTTACTGTTCATTTAACAAATGATATTCAAGAGTTTGGAGCAGTTGGAGCTGATAAAGATGGAAATCTTTTATATGAATTTGAATTAGATGTTGAAGAAGCAATATAAGATAAAATATTTTATGAATGCAGATATACTAGCTGAAGAAATAGTTGATGCTGATAAAATTGATGTAGAAAAATTAAAATTAAATGAACATGATTTTCCTACAAAAAATGCAGAGTTTAAAGTAAATGGAGATATAAAAATTATAAGGAAGAGTATAGAAGATTATGGCGAGAACACTAACAACAGCAGTATCAAATCATCTAGCGACAAATGATATTAGACCTATTCATTTGCTCAGCATTGGATTTTCTACACCAGTTAATTTAACTGATAATAGTTTTGATTTAACTTCTTCTATATCTGGATCTAGTAAAACTTACACAGCATCTCCATTTTTAATTAGTGTTCCTGAATTTGAAGAACAAACAGATGTAAGTAAATCAAGTATTAATATATTATTATCTGGAGCTGATACGACTTTTATATCAGTAGTTTTAAATGAGAATATAGTAAATGATACTGTTGAATTATTTAGAGGTTTTTTAGATTCTAATAATGCTCTTATTGCAGATCCTATTTTATTATACTCAGGAAATATTGATACATTTCAGATTGAAGAATCTACAAATAGTTCAAGTATTAATTTAGCAGTTGTTTCACATTGGGCTGATTTTGAAAAAAAATCAGGAAGGCAAACAAATAATAATTCACAACAAAGATTTTTTAGTACAGATGTCGGAATGGATTTTGCATCTCAAACTGTATTAGATATTAAATGGGGTAGAGAATAATGGGCTTTCCTAATCCTTTTAAAGCGGTGAAAAAAGTATTTAAACCTGTCGTAAAAGTTTTTAGAGCAGTAAAAATAGGTAATTTTCTTAAAGGAATAAATCCATTTGTAGCTTTAGGTATTTTTGCAGTTGGATGGCTATTTATGAGATCTATAAGAAATCCTGAAGTTCCTGATTTTGGAACGAATGATTTTGAAGAAACTGAAAAAGGAATATTAGTAAATAAACAATCAAACAACGCATCTATCCCAGTTATTTATGGAACAAGATTAATTGGAGGAACAAGAGTATTTATAGAAACATCAGGTACTGATAATGAATTTTTATATATAGCTTTAGTTTTAGGAGAGGGAGAAATAAATGGAATATCTGAAATTAGAGTTGATGATAAAGTAGTTACATTTACGGGAGCTATGGCTGATAATACACAAAGAACAGTTGCGAGTTCAGATTCTAATTTTTATAAAGATGGTCAAAGCTATATAACGATAGAACCTCATTTTGGAACGGATGCTCAATCTAGTTCATCTTTATTGTCAACATTATCATCTTGGGGTACTAATCATAAATTATCTGGAATAGCATATCTTGCTTTAAAATTTAAATGGAATGCAGATATTTTTGGAGGAGTTCCAGTTGTTCAAGCAAAAGTTCAAGGAAGAAAAATAGTTACTTTAGCATCAGATCTATCTGAAGAAACTGCAAATTTTTCTACTAATCCAGCATTTTGTATTTTAGATTATTTAAGAAATGAGAGATATGGAAAAGGAATTGCTACTGCAAATATAGATCTTCAAAGTTTTAGAGATGCTTCAGTTATTTGTTCAACTCAGGTAACACCTTTTAGTGGAGCTTCGCAAATAAATATTTTTGATACAAACGCAGTTATAGATACATCAAAAAAAGTTATAGATAATGTAAGAGATTTATTGAGAGGATGTAGAGGTTATCTTCCATATGTCCAAGGTAAATATAGATTAGTTATTGAAACAACTGGATCAGCTTCTATAAGTTTATCGGAGGATGATATTATAGAAGGATATTCTCTAGCTTCTCCATCTAAAAATACAAAATATAATAGAGTTATAGCAACATTTATAAATCCTGATCGTAATTTTCAAGCAGATCAAATAACATTTCCTCCAATAGACGATTCAAGTTTACCTAGTGCAGATCAACACGCAACTATGAAAACTGCTGATGGAGGTTTTTTATTAGAAGGAAGATTTGATTTTAAAACTATTACAAGTCCATATCAAGCAGAGGAGATGGCTGAAATTATTCTTCGTCGTAGTCGTGAAAGTATTGGATTAAATATAAGAGTCTTTAATGCTTATTCTTTACATATTGGAGATATAGTAAATATATCTATTGCTAGTTTAGGATTTTCATCAAAAGCTTTTAGAGTCTTATCAATGACTTTTAATGAAGATTATACAATATCTTTAAATCTTGTAGAACATCAAGATAGTTTCTATACCTTCGCAACAAAAGGACAAGTATCAAGTACTCCTACAACTAATTTACCTAATCCTTTTTCTATTCAACCACCAGCTTCTATAACATTATCAGATGAACTTATAGAATATGCAGATGGAGTTGTTTTAACTAGATTAAATATTT
>VTLG01001916.1_pt1 | contig 17659 bp, 15 predicted proteins | sample 4694571 | NCBI WGS metagenome assembly VTLG01 (sample SAMN12604809, study PRJNA352737) | marine metagenome | biome: ENVO:00000447; feature: ENVO:00000209|ENVO:00000569|ENVO:01000036; material: ENVO:00002151; isolation source: viral sequences binned using virsorter ... | reverse complement strand
AACAATAGAACCATCAACTATGTTATCTGAGTTAACGGTTATGCCACTAGGTAAGTTTCCTGTAGCAATCTTGCTTTGTGCTATAGCAGCACTTCCACTAATGTCAGCATCGACAATAGTTCCATCTAAAATTTCAGTAGAAGTAACTTGTCCTTCTTTAATATCTGCTGTAAGTATTTTGCTTCTAGCTTCAGCAACCCCCATTCTCGCCATATCATGTATGGCATTAAGATCGGCTGCTCTAATAGATGAACCGGCAGCAAACACGGCTGCTGCTGTATTAACATCTGTTTCTCTATATATATGTACGTTTCCAGTTCCTGCGGTTGCTGCCGCACCAAGCGTTACTGTCGTTCCGCTTACGGTGTATTCTCCAGAGCTAGGGCTACTAGCTACATAAGTTTGTAAAGTTCCATCAATTCTTACTCTGATGTCACTTGCTTTTAAATATTCAATTGTAAAGGCGTATGAGGTGGCACCGCCATTTTTAAATTCTTCAGTTGTTTGTACCGCCATTTGGTTTCCACCTATTTAGGGATGTTTAATAATCTGTCTATAGATTCATTTCTTGCTTGATTTGTTCTAATAGCTCTATTTCTATCTTCTTGTATAAGCTTTAATGCCCTAGGATCTTGTTTAACCTTAGCCCAAGCTTTTTTCTTTGCTTTGTCAAATAGTTTTGCTATTCGTGTATTATGTACATAAGATCTAGGGTCTATATCCCTTTGACCAGTTCTTCTATGATATTCCATTAAAGCTACTGATCTTCCAATACCTTCATCTTCAGCTAGTTTATCTAATTCAATAAGTAATCTTTGCTTTCCAATAGCTTGCTGAAATAAAGATCTAAGTACTGGGCTGTCAGTTAGGTTTGTACCATCTGGAGCATAGTATGTTGAAGTTCTTAAATCATAACCACTATTAAATAACAACTGTTTACCGGGAGAGTAATCCATATTCATTTGCACAGGAGATATAGCATTAAACATTCTTGTTATAAAATCATGGTCCTTAATAGGAGCACCAGTTAACATGTCATATTTAATAGGCAAAGGATTACTTGCCAAAGCTTCAGATATTAAGTTTCTATTTCTAATAGAACTACCAATATCAGAACCTAACTCTCTTGTGTAAGGAGTAAAGATTTTACCTAACTCATTTCTAAGTGAACTAAGAGGTACAGTGTTGTTTACTAAAGAAGCAGCAATTCTATTTAATTGTCCGGGTTTACCAGCAAATAAATCAACAAACTGTGTTAAACCAGCCATATAAGATTTACTTGTAATACCTTGAGCTATAACTACAGCTAATTTTTGTAAATTATCTTCTGCCCACTCTTCACCCATTAATTCTTGGTGATCTCCAATGTCTCCTATAATTGCAAGTATTTGGTTAAATGGTTCAAATGAATCATAACTTACCCAAGCATCACCTATTTTTATTGATCTTGGTTTCCAACCAGCATCCATCCAGACTTGTCTTTTAGTTCTATCAGCAGGACCATTACCATGTAATCCTCCATTTAAAAACTTTTGACCAGCCATAAATATAATACCAGAACCCATAGCTAATCTACCATATTGAAGTGCTTTAGCATTAGCTAAATCTTCAGCAGTTTCTATACCATATTTAGCTACTTTTGATAAATCATCAGGTTTAGCAAAATTTATAACATTCCATTCTTCAACTAAAAAGTTAAATCCGGGAGTATGTTTTGCTGTAAGGTTTAATCCGTTAACACCTGTCTTAGCAAATAAGAAGAAAGGTTTAGCCCATGGTGTACTTTCAAAGATAGTGTTTAATCCTTTAGCAAAGCCATCTAACTCTTGAGTAAGAGTAGCTTCTTTTTTTGCATTAAGAACGTACTTATCAGTTAAGTTACCATCTCTATCAAATACACTATCAACTAATTTATTTTCTGCTTTAGCAATAGCTTCAGGAGTAACGTCTTTATAATTACCATCACCTAATTCACCCATTACATCTCTAAAAGCTTTAGCTCTTAGTCTACCTCTACCGAGTATATACCCAAAAGCATCGTCAGTTGCTGCCATTACTTTTGTGGAGTAGGTAAGGAATTTATTGTCATTCATACCTTTAGCTATGTTAGCTATGTAGAAAGCAGCTTTATCACCTTTAGTTCCTTCTCTTTCAGTAAGATATTTTAACGCTTCCCAGTTGTCGTCAGGGTTCATTACTCTTTCAGCAAAACGAGTTCTAACGTTAGCTATATCTCCTGACCAATAAGCACCTAAATTTCTTTTAAATAATTCAAATGATTCTGGAATTGATTGTATCATACCATTAGCATCAGCTAAGGCTTCTCTATATGCCTGACCATTACCAGTCATTGCTGCACCTAATGCTTGAGACATTGGTCTCATAAATGATGCACTAGATGTACCCATAACTGCTCGAACTGATGTTTTTGGTCCAGATAAAACACTGTTAACTAAAACCATCTGTAGTTCTTTTATAAGTAAACCACTACGTTTAGACCCATTTAATTCACCACCACGCATTTTCTTACGTAGGAATGCCATTAAGTCATCGACATTTTGAACGTCGTCAGCCATAGAAATATAGTGTCTGATACCTGTAAGAAGTTCGTCGTTTCCTTCGCCAGCCAATTTTGTAGCTAGTTGTAGAGCTTTGATATCTTCTTGTGCCGCAGCATCAACAGCTTCAAGTAACTTTTTCTTAGTTCCTATTCCACCAGATTTAAGTTTTTGTAAATCTTGACCAGCAATCATTCTACTCATTCTGGTTAATTTAGTTACAGCTAATAACTGTTCAACTAAGTTTTGAGTAGGACCACCAACACCATTAACATCCAGTATTTGTTCTAACTCACGACTCATAATACCTGTATCTCTTAGTCTTCTAAGAAGATCTCCAGTAACCATATCTAAAGCTTTAACAAATCCTGTATCTACATATTCAACTGAACCACCTTTTAATTTTTTAGGTTGCATAGCACCTACAGTATCATACAGTGGTTGCATGAATTCTTCAACAGTTAATTCAGAAGCTTCTCTTCCTCTAATCATTTGGTCGAAAAGAAGAATATTGTCGTTGTAATAATCTTTTGGTGATCTACCAGCTTTTCTGTATGCAGCAATATCAGCTTTAATCTTTGGACTATTTTCTATAGCTTTTGCATAGTCCTCCATTTGTTTCCAACTTAAATCAGCAGATTCCATTGCATTGACTATTCCAGTCTTTGTAATTAATCCTCCAGAAGAACCTTTATCAGCTCCCCATTCGTTTCTCATTTTTTGTTGAGTGATTAATACATCATCTACATTTTCTACTGAAGTAGCGTTACCAGTATGAGTTTCTCTAAGTTCATTTTTATAAGGACTGTAAGTAGCAGCACCATCATCAACTTGTTTTCTAAGCTCAGCTAGTCTTTCAACTAACTCTGCTTGATCTTCTCCTTCAGGAGCCCATTCATTATATTTTTTACGTTGAGCTTCAAATACTTTTTCAGCGTTATCACGATCTAGTTCAGCACTTGCTAAAGCTTTCTTTGAAGCATTACCTTTACGCAGTTTTAAATTTTCTATAGCATCATCAAGATCAGCCTTGGCTGTATCATATGCAGCTTGATTTGGATTAGCTCCAAGTTTCTTTTCAATACTTGCTATTTCAGTTCTTACTTTTTGTGAACCATTAAGTTCTGCTTTACCTTGTTCTATCTCTTGTAACTTTCTACTACTTTCAAAAGCATTTTTTACACTTCCTTTTGTGCCTTTAGCAGCTACAAGGAAACTTTCTAATACAGTGTCAGATATAACACCTAGTCCCATACCTTCCACAATGTTCTTAAATGTTTTCATCATTGGATGGTCATGGTCTTGAGTAGCCAATGCCATATCAAATTGTGGATAGTGTTCTTTCAAAACACCTAAAGCATTATCGTCTTGTGAGTAACGAGAAAGTGCATCAACTTTCATACCTTTTAATGCACCTTTACCTATCTTTTCTAGCCTAGTTACTTTATCAGCTTGACCTACAAGTTTAGGTACAATCTTTCCAGCTACACCAGTAGCTCCGGCTGCTTTACCTATCTTTGCTCCTATACCAAATCCGGGGACTGGTACAGCAGCTAACGTTCCAAAGTGTGTCAGTCCTCTAAGAAGACCACCCCACCATGTTTTAGTTTCTATTGGGTTGTCATCATCCACAAAGAAGTCATCCCATTCAGGTTTGTACCCTTCTTCTGTTTTTGACTCTCTTCCCATTTCACCTGTAGCAAAGTCAATGACTCGTTCAGGTAATGTGATTAATGAAGATGCAGTATCCTGTATTCCTCCTCCTATTGCAGAAAATACTTCTTTAGTATATTCACCGGCTCCCCAGTTTTCTTTATTTCTGGTGTCGTCGATTTCTGCATTTCTTTGGTTTAGATCAGCTTGTGCTTGATTCTGTTCCGCAACCCTAGTTGCTTCTGTTTGTTGCCTATACTCTGTTAGCTGTTGTCGTTGTTTTGCAACTTGTGCAGCCTCTTCATCAGATATAGTATTTTCCGATTGATAATCGAGTGCTTCTAATTCGTCCATTGGTTACCGTAGTAATTATCTATCCTACGTTTGGTGCTGCCTTGGCTACACACCCTCCCGTAAGTTAGTGTTTTGTTTCCATGCTGGAATGTATGTTTCACTTTTATTTTGAGATATTTCTAATTCTTTCTTTGCTATTTCATGTTTTACAGGGCTAGGTTTATAAAGTAAATAACGAAGTACATTAGGTGGTATTTTTTCTAATGCCTTAGTGTCTATTGTTGGAGCCTCAAACCCATATAATCCAGCCTGTGCAGCAGCAAGTTCTTTAGGAAAAATATTATTGTCGTGAGCAAGACCAGAGTAGTAAGTAGGTACTGGACCTTTACCACCACTTAGTGTCCATGCTTTTAACTCTTCTAATTCAGCATTAGGAACGTCTAGTTTAGTTGTTCTCCAATTACCGCTTGCTGGTTTAATTTGTAGTTGAGCATTATTTAAAGCTTTTATTCTGCCTTCATCACTGTCAACATAAGTACGTTTGACATTAGCATTTCTCCAAGCCTCGTTATCTAATTGACTTATTAGCTTTTGTTCCGCCAGATTTAAAGCATCTGATGGACTTTTTGTAAGGGTTAATTGATAATTATATTCTCTAACAAATAACTCATTTGAATTTCTAAGTAAAGTATCAAACTCTAAAGTTGTTGTCTGCCCATCACCTAATACTAAATCAAGTGTTTCTGCAACTCTGTTCCTTACATACTTAACTTGACCAGTCCCTAAATCAGCAACTGAACCAATTTGCGCTTGGTTATTTTCTACAGTGTTAGCTCGCCAATCATTTATAATTTTAGGACTAGCTTTTACTGTCTGTAACATAAGCGGCGTTACTTTACCACCGTTTGTTGCGGCATAACGTTCTAGATCTCGTTGTGTATCCTCATCATCTCTCCAACCATAAATAATATTATAACCCTCGTCTGGAATAGATACTCCCGGGAAATCGTCATTTAACTTTCTAATAAAAGCAGCTCTTGTTTCAACAGTAGGATTCTCAATAGTTTTGAATGCTTCAATTCTAGAAAGTATTGCAGCATCTTCTTCACCTTTTGTTTCTTCTCTACGTGTTGCATCAGCTTCGATTAAACGACCTTCTAAATCTCTCCACTCTTTAAAGATAGTCATGTCCTCAGTCCTCTTTGTACCTCTATGAAGTATTCCATGTTGGACTGTGGCAAGTGCTTGGTGTAGTGGAATGTCTCCTTTTAATACAGCATCATAAAGCACATCTGCATAAGCTCTTCTAGTTAATTCAAGACTGCCTCCATTGTTGTGGAGATTTCTCTTTACCCATTGCTCTGAGACAGCTCTGCCTCCAGCAGGATCTGCTTTAATATTTTCTACTAAATCAAGTCTTTCGTTAGTTTCTTCTAATTCTTTAGCTCTTTCGTCAAACTCTGTATTTCTAGTCTGTTGATCTGCTGTGTCTACTCTATCAATTTCTTTCTTAATGGTGGCTTGTAAAAGTACTGGACTAGCCCATGAAAATCTTGAAACAAATTCTGCTCTTATCTTTCCATCTAAGCCATCGGCTTCAGCATCATTAGCTGGTGGGCGCATCCCTTCTCCATAACCAACTCTCTCACCATCAATAGTTATAAAAGTTGAGTTTCTTGAAGCTCTTTTAAATTCAGTATAATTACCAGCTTCTCTAAGAAGCATAGCTTTCTTATAAGAATGTAACTCCCAACCAGACATGTCACGGATTTCTTTTCCTAAAACAAATCTTCCTGTTTCTTGTTCAACTTCACTACCAATTCTTGATAACTCAACATCTTGGGCTTTCATATCTTCTTCTTCATTGAAGAGCATATTTAGTTGTTCATAGTTATACGGAGAGTTGACTGCTGCAATGGCTCCTCTAGCCATGTCTTCTTCTTTTCTTTTTTCATATAGTTCATTAGCAAAACCTTCAAATGACTTAGAAAATTTACCTAAAGCTTTATAAAGGTTGGCAGTGTTGTCTACCTCAGCTTGGTCATTTTTTCTAAGTGCATCAAAGTACTCAGCTTCTGATCTTTCTATTCGAGCATTATCTGCTTCCTGCTCCGGCAGCACATCAACCTGTTCTACAGGGTCAAACGTTCCACCTTGGAATTGATATGAGTCTGTCATAATTATCCGTCTGGTGCTTTATTAGCATAGTGGGCTCCTGCTGCATCGAATCCAGCACCGGCTAATCCTAAGAATAGTTGTGCTCCTACGTTTTGCATTACAGGTTTTGGTGGTGCAAGATCTGGTGTTGGAGATATTGCTACTTGTCCAAATAACTGATTTTGTTTCGACCTAAGTTTTCTAGCTACGCCTGCATTATGGTCAAAGTACGCATACTTACTTAAAGTTAAAGCTCTAGATCTTTGAGCATTAGCCATGCCTAACTCACCTATGTTAGCACTAATCTGTCTTCTGACTGTAGCTCCTCTTATTCCACGTTCTGCGGCAGAAGCTTCTATAGCTCCTTCAGCTTTAAGCATTGTTCTAAAATCTTCTTGATGGTCAAGCATTGCTTTAGAACGTATATTATTTAAACTGGTTTGAGATTTGGAGTACGCTCGTTGAGCAGCCATATTAGCTTCACTCAAGTTTGTTTTAAACTGAACTATCTTAGTTTGATAAGTAGATCTTTCACGCATCCATCTATTTTCTCTGACTTTGAGTTTATACTCGTAGTCTCTTTTTTTGGCTTCGTTTTGTTGTTTGGCTTGTTGAGCACCACCTATGGCACTAATTGCTCCAGACCCAAAACTAGCTGCTGCTGGACTGCACACGGCAAAATTCTATAAAGGATAAATTGTTTGGTCCGTAGGGAAATCTCCTAAGAAATTTAAAACCTAAAAACCTAAGTAACTTGATATGGACTTTGTTTCTTTCGTCAACAATGTTCCACAGTAACTTTTCTTTTCTTGCATTCACATACCGTTTTGCTTCACGAGCAAAGGTATGAGGATAGTCGTATATAGCTGGGGTGCAAAGCATCCAGATTTGTCCATTACTATGGACTCCTGCCATGCCTGCTATATCGCCATTTGGCACTTCAAAATAAACGGAATCGCAGTTTTGAAATCCTACGATCAGTGCATTTAAAGGGTCATGTCCATGACCTTCTGTAACCTCCCGATTATCATCGGGTAATAAATTAGAAGCTACCGTCATGGCAGCTTCCAATGTTGCTTTGTGGATGTATTTAGACACGTTCGTAATTCTTAGTGTTGTAAACTCCTTCCCATGTTAATGTATGGAAATTAGCAGGAGTTGGGTGTGTAGACTTGACAGTTAAACTAACGTTTATGTTTCTGTCATAGATAGGAACTGTTCTCAATCTATTATCTGTTAAGGTAATGGAAGAGTTAGCCGAATAAAGGTTAGCCGGTGTTACTTCAAATAACTCGGTGTAATCAGGACGACCTGTTCTAGCTAATACAGTTTCGTATATACCTATTGGACCAAACCCTAATTTTACTCTATGTAAAATAGTGTCAGATCTTGTATCAGCTCTGTAGTTCTGTTGAGCTTGAATCACATAATATAGAGTTGGTAAGGTAATAGACATAGTATATAAATAACCTATGTAGAAATCTTGTCCTGACCAATTCCCATCTATTTCTAAATTAGAACCATTAACTGTAACTAACGCATAGTTACCAATAGCTAAAGGAGGGTTAGCAGGATCATCAATATCATAGGCAGCTATTTGACCTACACCATTTAGTCCTGTAGGTTTAGCTTTTGTAGATTTACCTGTAGCTGCGTTATATGTCCAACCAGTAGTTGACATTAGATAGTCCATATGGACTCTATCTTCGCCTAAAGCTACAGTATTATCATCCATTCTTATATTATATTTTAACAGTTCACGTTGATTATTATTTTCAAGTATTATAAATAACGCATCGTCTTGCATACAATGGTACTTAATAGTTCCCGGGACTGTCCATTTAAACCAAGATGCCAATTTTCTTTCTTGGATTTGATCGAAATATCTGTACCCATACAAGGTCGAAGTGCTATCCTCACTAAATAATATTATTGAGTTTTCTCTTGAATTGCTTATTAATTTTAAATCGTTTTCAAATAACCTAGATACTACTGCACTCTGTTCAATAACTTGAGGTTCGCCTTCTCGTTGCACTTGAGCCAGTTCAAAGAATCTGGAATTTTTACCAGCGTTATCTAAGAAACCTATTGTTGTACCAAGAGAAATAGGATTAGTTGAAAAGTTAAAGTTGTAAGTACAAAGAGCATTTATCTTAGCTGTAGTTGGGCTGAATGTGTCACTATCTGTAGTGAGCATGAATTGTTGGTTTTTAGAAAACAATAGTAAACCTGTGTTTACTTGTATTGCATCATATAAAATTGCTGGGTATTCTGAACTAGCTGCTATATCTATAGGGTCACTAGCTATAAGCTGTATAGCTGACTTGGCATAAAAATTAGTAAAGTCTCCGGGACGGGTCATTACTATATTTTCATCGGCAAGTATGGCAAACCTATTTCTAAAGAACACCATCTTGTTTATGTTCTTACCTATAAAGGATGGGTCTGGGTTCGTGATATCATCACCAACTAAAGCATCATCCCACTGTGGAACTGGTGGTTGTGTTACACCTCCAATACTATAAGTAGAACCATCTAATTCAGATACTCTAAAGTTACCATCAGCAGTTCTGACAAGAACAACTGGCATCTTAGATCTTTTTAGTCTTATTAATCTTCCCGGTTTAGCACACTCTTCCCATGTACCCTCACCATCTTTATCGTTGTTACCAAAAAATTTAACATAATGGTTGTCTTCATCAGCAACACTATTAACAACTTCTACAACCATCCCGTGCTTGCACTGAGACGGTAAATCACCAGCATCGTTAACTTTACTAGCAACAACATTTAACAGCTCTCCTACGGGCGTAGAGGCGTTGAATATGGCATTTCTCCTTACATGTAGTCCTGTACCAATTGTCGTTATATCTGCATTAGTAAAATTACCACTAGCTATCAACTCAGCTCTGATATCACCAAGGATACTTTCAGCAGTAATTGTCGTTTCAGTATCAAATGGAGTAGGCTGAGGTCTAGCTAAAGCAAGGTTTGCTTGTACAATAGATTCACTAGATTCTTCTATCATTACTTTATAGTAAGCATCTTTCATAAAGACATAGAAGTAGTCACCTTCTAACCAGCCTTCTCCTCCGTGAAGTAAATCGTATGTAGTTGTATATCTTGCTTGATATGTTGTAGTTTGGCTAGTTCCAGAACCTTCTGTATAAGGTACTGACTGACCAGTCGTAGCTATACGGAAGTATAAATTTTTTCTCCCAGTTTGACTGCCTTGGTTTGACGCATTAAATATATTAACTACGTAACTGTAATTAGTATTTGATTGACCTCCACTAGCTAGAGTTCCACCCGGAGCTCCTTCATCAGTAAGGGTATCTCCTGTGCTAACACTAAAGATTCTTGTACCTACGTTAGGTGCAAAGGCATCTCTACCATCACCAGCTTGTGTACCACACCTAGCGTTACCACTGTTACCTCTATCAGCATGAGTTCTCATCCTATAGCCAGAGTCACAGTAGTTATTACTTGAGTTAACTAACTCTACACGTATTCTTGTAGCGGTATGGACTGTTGAAGTAGTAGTATTATCAAATACATTTAAAGCATATTGTTTAGCATACGATAAAGTTTTTAATTCTATGAAAACTTCTTTCTTAAAATTGGTGTCAGGTTCGGTAGTAGTATCCATCTCCGTAGTGATGGTTCTATTATTAAGATAGGTAAAGTCATTTAAAGTTAACGTTTGTATATCTTCGTCACCTGTATGAGTTAGATATGTAGAGTTACCTATCCCGTCAACAACGGTTTTCTCTGTACCTGACAGACAGTCCCACATTCTAATAGTACCATTTCTAGCTACTTGTCCTATATACTGTTCGTTTTCATCTCTGTAATAGTGAAACCATTTACCGTTAGCTGTTGAGTTTGTTAACGTTGACACAAACTTACCAGCCGGTCTCTTCAATAAACCTTGTGTGATATCTGGAATAGCATTGGTCATGTCGTTTACCTGACCGGGAATTTTTTGCTCGTCAGGCTGTTGTGATATACCAGCATTCAGGCTATGTATAGTTTGTGTAATGTTTGCCATTATCTTAGAAGTGCTTTGTAAGGTTGATAAGCTCTGTATCTACTTTCTGGAGGGAGTCCCATGAAACTGTAATCTCCCTGTTCTGTTTCATAGTTAAGAGCATTAGCTTTAGCTTGTTCTTCTTCCATTTTAAGTAGTTTAACTAGCTCAGCATTTGATACAAGTTGACTAGCTGCCCTAACTGAAGCTCTAGCAATTATGTATCTCTGAATAGGTGAAGGTATATCGGTGAAGGCATAGAGAGTTACTATGTCAAAAAGATAGTCTTGTGTAAAGGTATAGGTCTGGTGTACTAAGTCATAAAGTTTTCCATTCTTCTTAGTTACATCTGTACCTCTGTCAATCTGTCCATCGCTGATATCGTATGCTATTGCATCTGCTGGTATTAAGTATTCACCGTTAGAGTTAGGACTTTGCTTTACTCTGTAATGTGAATTAAAATGCCAGCCAGTTGACTGGACATCCTTATTAACTTCGTCTAATAAATTTTTAACAAATGATATCTCTGGATTCTGTAGTGCGTTTCCTGTTAAAGAAGTGATAGGCGATTGCCCTATGCTACCCAAGATAGAGTTCACTGCGGATAGTTCGGTATCGGTGCTTATTTGAATAGTCATAAAAAAAAAGGGACCCGAAGGTCCCGTATAAAATGTATAAATTAACCGTTCTCTGGGTATGTTGTACCGAACGCTGTTGGTGCAGATGCTCCAACGTATAGTTCAACGGCTGCTGCTGGGTTCAAGAAATCTGCCCCCATAGCTAGACGCCCTAATATCACATCGCCTTGGTAGACAACTGAAACGTCTCCAGAAGTTACCTGAACCTGAGGTCCGATAGCTTCTACAACTGCTGCGGCTTCCTTCTGGAAAATTAATCCAGCAGATTTAGCAAAGTCTGTGCTGTTACCGTAGTTGTTGTTTAGTCCTGTTACAGACTTTCTTGCGTCGCCCATTGCTGTGCCGACGTGGTCTCCTAAGTTTGAAGGAGAAGTCTTACCTGTAGTTCCGCCGTAAGCTACACCGTGCTTAGCTAGGAAAGGAATGTTCATTGACTTGTAGATCTTGATGCCTGCAATTTCAACTATTCCGTTACCAGACTGAAGTGCTGTACCTTGTACGTCTCTGTTGATAAGTCCGTTAGTACCCATCTCTTGAATAAGAGCATAGTACTGACGTGGGCTAAGAACGCCGCATCTTCCTTGAGAAGAAACGCCTTTCTCATCCATCGCTGCTGCTGCATCATAGAATGCGTTCACAAGAGCAGTAGAAGAATAAGCGTCAGAATCGTTTGTTGTTGTTCCAACTCTTATTTGTGTTCCACCGGGTTCTTTGAAGTTAGTCTTAGATACTGGAGAAGCTTGTCTTGCACCTTTAGTAATTGCTCTGAAGATGAGTCTGTCATACTTCTCTGCAAGTGCGTATCCAATCTTCTTGGATATTTCTCCTCTCAATTCAAAGTGCGCTAGTGTTTCATCTAGCTCGTAAACGAAGGCACTTGAAATTAATAGGTCGTCGCAAGTTACTGTTTTTTCTGCGACTGGAGGTGCGCCGTCACTGTTACCTAAAATTGAATTTCCGGGCGTATGGAACTCAGCAGTTGTTCTACCTGTGTAGATGAACTGAAGACTCTTTCCATTCTTCAATGTTCTCTTCATTACCATGTCACGAGCGATTGTCTCGTGCTGGAATCCTTTGAACATTTCTCCGGCAAACAATTTAAGTAGCAAGGCGCGAGAGTCTGTACCACTATTCAGCGAACCCGGACGGGTTAAGCTAGTGGTAAGATCTGAACTCTGATGAGCCATGATTTTTTCTTAAAATGTAAGGGTATTATTGATCGTTCCTAACGTTAGAATGTTGTCAGTCTTAATTGGTCTAGCATGAGACTGCCATGCTTTGTGGTCTTTTCCCACCGTCGACGGGTAAAAGGTATCCTCCTCAGAGGGCTTTTCCCAAATTGAATAGGGAGGAGTCGAACCTCCCCTAGGTCACCTATTTGACTATTCTTGTGTAAGCAACGCCACGATATACGAAAGTAACTTTCATAGCTATCTCCATATACTAAGCCCCGTTCCATGCTTAGTGGTCATGCGTCCCCGGAGGGATGAACGGACGGTTTGTGTATAGTGTACACATTCCTTGGCGGTACTTCTGTTAACCATGTATTGATTGTATATCTATACCCGTTAGTTGGTTCACTTACTTCATGTGGATGAGTATAATAAGGAGGAAAACAAATAGCTTGTCCTCTTTTCACTTGAGTTCTAAAATCTTGTAATGGAAAATAAAACTCTCCGCCTTCAAAGTCATTATTCAAACCTACGATAACACTTAGCTTACGTTCAAACACAGCTCCAGTATCATCAGCAACATAGACTCCATCTGAATGACGTCTAGTAGCTCCATGAATTTTTCTTAAACTTAAACCTACGTCGATGTGAGCAGTAAATGTATATACTTCTTCTATATAATTCATTACTACTTTTTGTAAACAGGTTTGACACCTATGTATTAAGTCACTACTTTCTTTACTGTTATGTCTTAAAAGTATGTCGTTACAACGGACGTTACTTACCTGTTCTCTATCAATGTCTGCCCAGTCTTGAGGCTCTCCTGTTTGTTCGTTGTTAATATAATATGCAATTAGATCATCACATAATATATTTCCGAAAGCATTATCTATTACTTTTATGCAGTTTGTCATCGTGATTATGGGGTGAACTCCAGTGTCGGGTGACACCTGAAATGATAAAGATGTTAGTTATCAGAGTTATCGTCGTCAGAAAGTTCTTTATCAGTTTCTTTCTTTTCCTCTTCTTTATTACAAAATTCAAAGCTGGTGATGCTCGCTCTCATTTTATCAGATTGATGTGCCATTATCTTTTAGCTGTCTTAGCAGCACGTTTAAAGTTAGCTTTAGTAGGAGCACCTTTAGCTCCCGGTTTTCTCATCTTCTCACCAGAGCCAGCAGCAATGCGCTTTTTCTTGGCGTGAATGTTTGCGTACAATCCTTGTTTAGCCATGTTAACATTTCCATTTTCTAAGAGCAAGTGCCTTTCTTGTAGGCTTGCCGTTTGGTTTTTTCATTGGTCCCTTTACTCCGCTCATCCGAGCACAGAAGGAACGCTTGCGAGGTCCACCTTCAGGCTGTGGAGCCTTAAGGTTAGAACCAGTCGCAGCATTATATTTTTTCCTGCCAGCAGCCGTAAGCCCACCGGTACGCGATTTATGTTTGCCTATCTTTAGGCTTACGTTCTTTGACATTATCCTATAGTTGGTGCTGTTAGTGCCACTTGTGTTGCTTCAGTTGAAGCTAAGTCAAGTGGGAAGTTGTGTGCATTTCTTTCGTGCATTACTTCCATACCTAAAGACTGTCTGTTTAGAACATCAGCCCAAGTAGGAATAACATTTCCATTAGCATCAACTACTGACTGGTTAAAGTTAAAACCATTCAAGTTAAATGCCATAGTGCAGATACCCATGGATGTTAGCCATATGCCAATAACCGGGAAAGCACCAAGAAAGAAATGAAGAGCACGAGAATTATTGAAAGACGCATATTGAAATATTAGTCTACCGAAGTAGCCGTGAGCTGCAACGATGTTATAAGTCTCCTCTTCCTGACCAAATTTATAGCCATAGTTCTGCGATACATCTTCTGTTGTTTCTTTAATGATTGAAGATGTAACCAGACTTCCGTGCATAGCAGCGAAAAGAGATCCACCGAATACCCCAGCAACACCGAGCATATGGAACGGGTGCATAAGAATATTGTGTTCTGCTTGGAATACGAACATGAAGTTAAAAGTACCAGAAATACCAAGAGGCATACCATCACTGAAACTCCCCTGTCCGAAAGGGTAGACTAGAAATACAGCTAAAGCTGCTGATACTGGAGCCATGTAAGCTACAAAGATCCAAGGTCTCATACCTAGTCGGTAAGATAGTTCCCACTGTCTTCCTGCGTATGCAGCCACTCCAATGAGAAAGTGGAATATAGTTAACTGATATGGTCCGCCATTATATAGCCACTCGTCTAGCGTAGCAGCTTCCCATATAGGATAGAAATGTAGTCCGATTGCATTTGAGGAGGGGACGACTGCTCCTGATATTATATTGTTTCCGTACAATAACGAGCCTGAAACTGGCTCACGTATGCCGTCGATGTCCACAGGGGGAGCAGCGATGAAGGCGAGAGTAAAACATATAGCGGCAGCTAGTAAGCATGGTATCATTAGTACTCCAAACCATCCTACGTATAGGCGATTGTTTGTACTTGTTACCCACTCACAAAACTTCTGCCAGTTGGTTGTAGTGTCTCTTGTTACTGAGATTGCAGCCATGTGATTAGTTGTAATTAATTAATTGAGTTCTAACGTTAAACGAATAAGATATACGTAAGTTTGTATTCTCTGAACGTTTAACTAAATGTGATAAATGTGAAGGAAATAAAATTATATTACCCTCTTTTATATTTAAATTATTTGGATAAGTATTCTCAGCTAACTCTTTAGTTCTAGAAGGTGATCTTATAAGACCTATTTCATTCCGTAAAGGGTTTAAAAATGTAGCTGGAAAACTACCTTTGTCCAACTGTAAATAATAAATGCCAGAGATAGTTGCCATTAGATGCTCATGTGTTTCTTGGTACATATTTTGGTCATGTACGTTTAACCAGCTCTCTATAACAACTTTGTCTTGATTAGTAAATCCATAAAGATAATTTAAAAAATCATAAATAAGTTCATTAAATTGATCGTCCCATATATGATGACGATTATCATCACAAGGTACTTGCCATGTATGACATAGACCAGACCAAGGTGCACTTAAGTTAGGGTTTTCTTTAAATTGTTTTGTTAATAAGGGTACAATTCTATCCTTATATTCTTTATGTTTTTTTATTGTTGCTATCACTACAGGTGTAGGAAATAGCATCTCTAATCTAGGGGCAGTCATTAGTTCAGATGGATATTGGAACATTCTTCGTCCACTTTTGATAGAAAAAATTCGATGAGTTCCATCTTAGCTTTTAAAGGGAGGTTCTCATCGAGTATCACTTTGTATCTTGTCTCGAGAAAATCGAAACAAGTCATCTTCCAGTTATAAGGACTAGAAGATTCCGGGGATGATCTGACCGGTAGTGGCATATGCGCCAATAGCAGCAACGAAACCAAGCATTGCAGCCCAGCCGTTAAAGCGTTCCGCTTCATTAGTCATAATTGGATTGGTGTTAATTGGATAGTTTTCGATGACTCTTGCTGGAGTCTCGTTTGCGTAAATGTTTTGTTTACCGTATTCGGTAGTTCTCATAATAGTTCGGTGTGGTGGTTTACATATTGGCGAGGACGATACGATTCGGGTCGCCACTATGTCTAATAATTAAGAGATTTAGTTGCTTTATCTATTTTCTTTTTTCTATTTTTAAGAGTAGATTTAATCTTTAACATGTCTTGCCAAAGAGTTTTCTTTTTTTTCTTGTCAGCCATTAGAAATTTAAATCTGATTGTTCTAGTTTTGTTATGACATCAGCTCTATAAGCTGGGTCAGTGTCATAACGTGGATCTCCCATAGCTGCTACGAGTTCAGCTTGAGATCTATAAACTTCTCCAGAAGATGAAGGAGCTTTGCCTTGTAGCATTCTTCCTTCATACCCATTAGCGTCGTTGTATGCAGATTGAAGTCCTTGAAAAGCAATTCCAATAGCTGCTGGATTTCCAGAATCAACTACAGAATCGAAAGCATCAATTTGAGCATTGGGAAGGTTACCAGCAGCCCATTGAACTACTCTATTGTAACTAGCTTCTCCGCCTGCACTGTTCATCACACTGTTTACTTGTGCGTCAGACATTTCAACACCTTGTCCGGGTGCTTGAGGGTTTTTAGATTGGATTTCTAGGTAAGCAGCTACTAAATCTTGGCTACTCATTTCAGTAAACCTTTCAATAGTTTCATCACTTAGTGTACCATCGTTCGCATAATACTCTTCTGAAGCTTCGTTAATTAAACTGACCGCAGGAGCATCATCAGATACCTCTTCATCGCTTTCTTCTTCTTCTGCATATCCTTCGTCACTTTCTTCGTAGTCTGTTTCTTCTTCTTCTTGTTGTCCAAGTTTCTTTTGTAATGATAAGTATGCTTGTTCTAAATCTTCAGCGTTTTTATATTTACCAGCTAGTAGTCCTTCTTGTTCTGCTACTAACTTCTCTCCAACTTGTAGGGAATCCTGTTCCTCTTCAGTTAAGACTTCTGTCTCAGGAGAATTATCATTTGTAAATGTTTCTGCCATTATTCAGGTTGTGGTGGTTGTTGTCCTTCAGGCATCATGCCTGCTAGATTTTCTGAGTCAGCTAATTTGGAATTAGCAAATTGACCAGCTTGATCTAAGAGAGTTTGTTGCTGTTGTTGTTGCATCATCTCTTCTTTCTCTTGACCCATCTGTTCTTCTGTCTTAATAAGGTTTAGTGTGTCTATACCTTGTGCAGCAGCTAGGCGTTTGATAGCTTCTAATGGATTGATGAATTGTCCTAATGCCTGTGGTCCTATTGTCTGTGCAATCGTGCCCATAAACATAGTTAAAGCTTCTCTATCTTGACCTCTACCTAGAGCATTAACACCAGCTACAATAGATGGTCTAATTATTTCTTTAGGTAACTTAGGTAGTTCATTAGTTCTTTGTAAAACTAATAGAGTTCTATCTAAATAAGGTATTAAGAAAGATGTAGTTAGCAAACTGAAGATTCCCCCGAGCTGTTGCTCGAGTTCTAACTGTGTTAGTCTAACCTCTTCTGCTGTTACTCTCTCTGCATTCCTCACATTCATCACTAAGAATGCTTCGAGTAATCTTCTCTCTATTGTTTGTGCCATGTTAGCAGCAGTTGAGAAGTCGGCTGTCTTTCCTACTTGAACGACCTGTACGTCTTCTGCCCTGCCCTGAACTATGGCTC
>VTLG01016786.1_pt1 | contig 17660 bp, 27 predicted proteins | sample 4694571 | NCBI WGS metagenome assembly VTLG01 (sample SAMN12604809, study PRJNA352737) | marine metagenome | biome: ENVO:00000447; feature: ENVO:00000209|ENVO:00000569|ENVO:01000036; material: ENVO:00002151; isolation source: viral sequences binned using virsorter ... | reverse complement strand
TGGATGACGACCAGTACAACCAGATTAACCGCAGGGCCAGCAACATGTCTGACAGTTTTAATAACACTATTGAAACCGATGCGGCTAACGTTTTTATTAATGGTTTTACCGATAGCGGAACTAACCGAATGGGAGCTTCCGTGGCGGGGGCTGATGGGGTTGGGTTGCTCAGTACAGCACATCCATACAGTCCATCTAATACAGGCACAACCCAAGCGAATGAGGGGACTCTTGCCTTGACGATTGATACCTTAGATACCACTCGTCAAGCTATGAGAAATTTCACGGATGATAAGGGTTTGTTGCTTGGTGTTAATCCGGATATGTTGCTTGTTCCACCAGAATTGGAAAGGAATGCAACACAATTAATCAGCGAGAGAGCTATTTATGAGCCGGGTTCTGCACAGTATGACGTTAACATGTTTTCTGGACGTTTTCGTCCGGTAGTCTGGGATCGTCTTACTGATAGTAATGCTTGGTTTTTGATTGATAGCACCTTGATGAAACAGCATCTTATTTGGCAATGGAGAATCAACCCAGAGTTCAGTCAGGCCGACGATTTCGATGGCCTTATTGCTAAATTCCGTGGTTACATGCGGTACGGTATAGGCTGGACAGATTGGCGTTGGGTCTACGGCCAAAATCCTAGTTAAATAAAATAAGGGCAAAGCTGGCGTGACCCTTAGACGAGATTAGTCCTCCGCCTATAAGGGTCACGCTGGTTCCTAAAAGGAGCTGGTTATGCCTACAAATTTTCCGAATGGACTACAAAGCAGAGGAGTCCCAGTAGAGGGTTTTGGTGGTATTGGAAGCCCCTTGCTCACTCTGGGCAACATTTTCCATGTGGATTCTGGAGCTGATGCCGCTGACAATGACAATGCGGCGACCAATCCGAAACAGCCAGCCGCTACTCTAGATGGTGCGATTGGGAAATGTACAGCTAATAACGGGGATGTAATTCTTGTTCATCCCGGTCATGCAGAAACGATTTCAGCCGCCGCCGCCATCACGTTTGACGTAGCTGGTGTTACTGTTATTGGGATGGGGGTTGGTAATAGTCGTCCCACTATTACACTTGATACAGCGGCAACAACTGACATAGATGTTACAGCCGCAGATGTTCAAATTCACAACATGATTTTCAGTATGAATTATGCTGATATTGTTGAAGTTTTTGATCTTTCAGCCGCCGGATTTGTGGTTAATAAATGCCGGTTTGTGGATACTGCGACCAATATGAATTTCGTGGATCTTATCAAAGGCACGACAACGGACAACGAAGCAGACCGCCTTGAGTTCACGAACAACGTCATCATCTCGCCCGATGCCGGAAACAATGGCGTTATAGATATTGGTGGAGATATTGCGGGATTAGCATTTAATAACAACTATATCCGCATGGGCGTTGCTAACTCAGAAGCAATCATATCGGTTGCAACTGGTAAGGATGTGACGGATTGCGAGATAACATACAACCATATCTACCGATTAAATACGGCTGGCGATCTACTGATTGACAGCGACACTACCGACAACTCCGGAATAATAGCTCACAACCGTATCGGCCATGCTGATACCGCTGGTGAGGTCTTGATTGATGCTGATGGTGTCAGGCAATTTGACAATCTAGGAACAGGTACGGATACCGCTTCTGGGTACGTTCTCCCAGCAATTGATAGTTAGGGGGGATAAATGGCTTACGGATATCAATCGGTTACTATTAACAGTGGAGCCGCCGCAGGTAACGACGGCTCCGCTACAGCCAACAATACTAGTAGTCATGTAGTGGTGGGAGAGATATGTTCTATCGGTGTAACCTATGGGGATTCTCCCCCCGGTACAACTGATGTTACGATAGCCACGGCGGGGAATAATGGCCCCGCCTTAACTCTTTTAACAATCACTAATGCTAATAGTAATGGCTGGTTTCATCTAAGGCATAAAACGGATGACGAATCCGGTGCAGATATTACCTATGATGGGTCAAATGAGGTCTATGAAAAGGTCTGTGTAGCAGACAATATCAAAGTTACGATTGCACAGGCTAACAGCCCAGACACCGCAGAGGTCGTAGTTGTCTATTATGCAGGTGCATGATGGCAATAGAAAGACACATAATCAAGGTTAGTACAACTGGTTCTGATGCTTCGGCAACTGGTAGTTTAGTGGTGGCCTTGCCTTACTGTAAGTTGTTGGCGGCGTATATGAACTTTCACGCTTCCGCTCCGGCTTCGACAGATACGACATTATCGAGTCCCGGAGATCCGGTAGCTTTAACTTTGTTAACTATTACTAATTCGGCTACTGATGCTTGGTATTATCCAAGTATCCAGATGGACGACAATGCAGGAGCGGCTATTACCGGTGCTTATGTTCCGGCCTTGATACACGGTAATTTATTGGTGGAACTTGCTGGTAGTGATGCGCTAACGGATGCCTTAACAATGACGATATTCGTGGAGGTCTAATGGCCTTTTCATATACCGCAGGGAGTACGGCAGATCGTGACAGGGTACGCCTCGAAATCGGCGATACTGATGAAGAAAGAGTTCTGTTTCAAGATAGTGAGCTTGATGATTTCTTGAGTCAGGAAGGCGATAATGTGATGGGGGCATCCGCTAGGGCTTGCGAAGTGCTGGCGGTTAAGTTCGCTAGAGATTACTCGTTTTCCGCTGATGGTGGTTCCTTTCAAAAGAATCAGGTGACGTTGATGTATCAAAGACTAGCCCGACGTTTAAGGAATAGGGCTAGAGGTACAACGACAGTTATGCCAAGGCGCAAAGATGGGTACTCAGTGTACACTGACAGCGATGAAGTGACAGGGCTGAATATCCTAGACTCCGGAACCGGGCAGTTTGGTCGTTATAGTGATGGTTAACAAGCTATTGCAGGATAATGATATGGCTTATGTTAGGGGAGAGGCTAAGAAAGCTCTCCCCGACATAATCCTTATCCAGAGGCGTAATTTAGAGTCCGACAAACAGGGCGGTTATACCGAAAGCTGGGCCATTGTTTATGACAACGTACCGGCTAGATTGTCCTTTAAATCTGGTGCTGAAGGGTTTGATGCAGGGCGTGAAGATACTAATATACAGATAATGTTAACGGTTAGTTATGACCAATCTCTTAACCAATCTGACAGAATCTTATTCAATGAAGATACTTTTGAAGTAATGTCAATTTCTGGCATACGTTCATGGGATACCGTCAAACGGTGTCAACTCCGCAAAGTTTAGGTCTGGTTGACGCTCGTTGTCGTCGGCCAGAATGTAAGCTCCTCCTAGCCCGCCTTCGTTTAGATGGTAACAGCCAAGTCGAGATAAAATGTCGGCGATGTCAGGCTGTTAGTACATTTGCTTCCGATAATAGTACAGTCCGATTGAAACCCGATGGGCAAGGCGGTTATGTTGAAGTGCCTATTGGAGATTCAAGACTTGACAAACTCTGACAACTATAGTATAATAGCAGAGTTAAGGGAATGAGATGTAAATTTAAATAAGAGGGTAGATATGCCAGAAAAATTCTTATGTACATCTCCACATGCTTGGGGCGTGGGCGATACAATTGAAAAAGCTAAGTTTTATTGTCGTCATAATGATAGTTTAGACTATGCGGTAGTCTTTGATTATCCATATTATGAAGAGGTTGGGATAGTAGGACATAGCGAGATTACCGGCCCCGATTTCCCCGCAGGTACTAACCAGATCCGTCATATGGTATGGGGGAGCCGTAAATTCTTAGCCCATATGAAAACCAAGAAAGATAATTACAATGGTTTCACTTTCGAGGAATGGGCGGATAAGGAATGTACTTGCAGGGCTGTTAGTGGTAGGGATTGTCCCGATACTTTAATTAATAAAATGTTAAAGCGCAGTTAGTAACTGCATCTCATTCCCTTAATATCAAATAAATTATGGAGTACGATTAATATGCCACGATGTAAACATCCAAATTATAGCACCGCTAACCGGGAAACTGTCCCATGTTTGAACCTTTGCAATGATTGCAATAAACAGTTTGAGAAACACCGGTGGGGGAAAAGAATTAGACAGAAGGGAATTGATGGATCTAGTCCTTGGCATATCCAGAAATGTTTAAATAAAGGATGTGATTCTGAGATTAGTTATGATGCTTTTAAAGACTTTTTTTCAATTCCTAAAAAGGCTTGACAAAGTATGGCAAGAGTAGTATTATAAACGTATCAAATAAATAGGAGTTATCAAATGACTAACTTAACCAGCCAATTCAATGATCTTCACGAAGCTTACAACAACGCAGTAGCAAATCCAACAGTTGAAAATATGTACTTAGTCAGAGCGGCTGAATGTCAGTTTAATATTTTCCTTGATGCCAAGACGGGAACACAGTCAGCCATTAACTCTAAAACGGGTGAATGGGAAGTGCTACCCAAATTACCAGTAGTTGATAAAGTTTTATTCTCGGAATATTAAAGGGTAAGTGGCTCGCCATCAAGATCTTTAAAGCCCCTCGAAAGAGGGGCTTTTCTTTTGGGTACAATATATAGCATCTGGATTTGACTTTAAAGTTAAGTGGATTAAAGACTTGACAAACTCTGACAAGAGTAGTATTATAAACATATCAACTAAATAGGAGTTATTAAATGATGAACGGTAAACAATTAACACCAGCGCAAGAGGTACAATTTCCAAACGACGGTTTCCCATTTCAAATTGAGATCCTTGGTCTAATTGTTACACTCCCCGATCATTACGGACAAGGCGGTTGTACTGATAAAGATTGGGTCGTTATCTCCCAGAATCGCGGAGATTCAACACGCGAAATAGTTTATCACGGTTTAACTGAGGAAGATTGTGCAGTTTGGATATATGGTGATCTTCAATATGTACGCGAAACTCGACCGGATTATATCCACCCAGAAAACGCCGAATACGCAGAAGAACTAACCGCTTAAACCGAAGCCCCCTTTCGGGGGCTTTAATCTTTTATATCAAGTAAAGGACAGGAGTTATCAAGTGTTAGTAGAAATTAAGAGCAACTGCGGTCACACAGTGGAACGAGATCTAAAAAATTCGGTAGGGAATGATCCTAGTCCCAAGTCTCTTAAAAAGAATATCGAATACTGGTCAACCAAAGATTGCACTGCTTGTTGGAAAGCTGGTAAAACCGTCGATCTAGAAGCTGTTAATGACAGTTACAATCTCCCCCCGTTAGTAGGTTCAGACAAGCAAGTTGCTTGGGCTGAAAAAATCCGTTTAGAGGTTGTCGGAAAACTTGAAGCTGTAGTTGCTGATCCTGTAGGGAAATTCTTGGAGAACATTGATCCAGAATGTCCCGATGAACATAGAAATGAGTTTATCGATAGTATAGCCCCAACTGTACTGGCGAAATTTAACCTTCTAATTCGAGTAGTTGAAGCCAAATTTTGGATCGAAGTTAGGGGAGAGAAATGGTCATTAGTCCTTGGTCACGCTAACGAAAAGACCGGCAAAGTAACCTTAAATTGGACTGCAAAACCAAAGTTTATGCCAACTACTGGCGGTGGCTACTATGTCGGTGGTACAAAAAATCATAAGAATGAGGTGCAATTATCTAACTATTACGAGATTTTAGGAGTATCAAAGACAGATTCAGGAGAGACAATTCATAAAGCTTTTAGAAAAAAAGCTATGGTTTACCATCCGGATAGGAACAAGAAGCCAAGTGCTGAAGATATGTTCAAGGAGATAAACCAAGCGTATCAGGTACTAGGAGATCCGTTCAAGCGGATGGAGTATGACAATCCGTAAATGAAGAGAGAGTATGAAAGATACAATTACTAAGATTAAATGTAATGCTTGCGGGACAATGGTTAATAGAATTACGGCTTGCGCCGGATGTGGTGGATGGCTTTGTGATACATGCTATAAACGCCATGCCCAACATAAATAATCAGTTTCTAATATTGCTTGACAATATTTGGCAAAGGTAGTATTCTATATATATCAGGTAAGCAGGGAGTAAGAAAAATGGCAAACGCAGAATATTACCAGATCATTAGAAAAACCGGAGCATGGGTTCACATGAATTTCAAGTGTGCCTATTGCTGGATGAATATGGCAGATTCTCCGCATGATCCGAATACGCTTCCGTATTTTGGAGCCGATCTAAGCCAGCACCCAAATCTTACGGGGAAGCAAGGGCGTGAAGCTCAGAAAGCATGGCAAAAAGTAGTTTGGTTAGCCTTCAAAAAGCATATGAAAACCAATCACCCAGAGCATATCGATCACTTGAACCGTTGCATGGCTCCATGTAGAGCAAAAATCTAAAACAAAGGGCTGGAGAAATCCAGCCCCTTTTCTTTTATCCGTTTAATCAGTTTCCAGTATTGCTTGACAATACTTGGCAAGTCTAGTATTCTATATACATCAGGTAAAGACAAGGAGTTGATGAGATGGCAAAGAAAAATTACGCACAAATAATTTACCACAGCAACATGAGTCGAATGACCTCGTTGCATTGCCAGATATGCTACAAGGATGCCGTAATAAATGGGAACGTTGAAACTAAAGAAACTGAGGCTTACTTCGGGGCGGAGAAAAACGGCGGGAGTACTACCGGAGTAACTGATCTAGACTATGATTGGAGACTCCGTATCTGGAAAGCGTTCCGCTCCCATTTTAGGAAAGAACATCCAGAGTTAATACCAATGGTTAATCGTAAAATCAAACGATACGGATTGAAGATTTAAAACGAAGGGGCTGGAGAAATCCAGCCCCTTCGTTATGTGGTACAATATCCACAGCCCAGAGGCGCAGGACGCCCAGAACGCCCAGAGCGTCGGCTATAACATAAACTAGAGGCTCATGGAAGCCCAGCGTTTACCGTTCATCGGTGCGCTGGGCTTTTTTTATGGCTGAATTTCAAATAAATATGGATGTTTCGGTAGACTTGAAGGGGCTTGATACCTCTAATCTAACTGAACAATTGAGTCAGGTTGTTTTTATTGCCGCCCGAAATATTGAGAAACGATCCAAGGAAATTGTGCCGGTTGATACAGGGGCAACAAGGAATTCAATCTTTGTTGACCCTGAGACTCCATCCATGCAACACACTATCGGGCCAACTACTGAATACGCTCCGTTCATTGAGTTTGGTACACGTTACTGGGAAGGGAAACCCTTCATGATACCGGCATCAGAAGCAGAGCGGAAATCCTTTGAAGATGCCTTAGCTCAAGTATTTGAAAAATTCGGTAACCCGCAAATAGGAATGCTTTAATGGCTAACTTGAGAGTTAATCTAGATACTGCGGTTTTTGAAAAACTAAACATTGCCGCTGTTATGAATGAGGCTACTGGTGGTGTCTTTAATATGATGGCTCCGGCAGATGTAGACACGCCTTTTGTGGTGTTTCAGGCTATGAGCAAAGTGGACGATTATTTCTCATTTACTGGCCGTGGTGGTTCCGCTCTTTACATGATTAAAGCAGTTGATGAAAGTAGATGGCCTAAAACAGCATCGGATATAGATACACAGATTGACACCGCTATGCAGGATGTAGCTCTAAGCATTACCGGCCACGCTTTATTATATTGCCGCCGTGAGTCGGATCTATATCTTGTTGAGGATCAGTCGGGAAAGATGTTTCAGCACATTGGGGGGATTTATAGAATCATTGCAGACGAAAGTTAACGAAGAAGACGTTTGGTATTTAGCATTAAAGAAATTGCTTATTCCACAGGGCGCAGGAGTCAAGCCATCTTCAATCCGGTTTGCTCCGGGGCAACGTTTCGCTCTCGATGGTGATGAGCCTATTGATGTTGAAGACATGTTAAGAACTGGGGCAATAAAAATTTATGAAGATACCGATGAAGAATGGGCGCAATTTCAACTAAAGAACGCCAAGAATACAGAAACGCCAAAAGTAAGGAGGTCACGCCGTGGCAAGGATTAGCGCAAAATCTGCCGGTTTAATGGTGGATGAATTTGATTTTAGTGGTGTATCAAATTCTATGGATCTTAGTTTTGTCGAGGCTCCGGTAGATGTGACGGCCTTTGCGGATACTGAGATGACCTATATTCAGGGGAAACCGGGTTTTACATTCAATGTAAATGGCCTATGGAGTACTGCATCACCCAATTATGACGGTGAAATGTTTACTGATCTGACAGCTACTTCCAGACGAGTTGGGATATATCCGGGAGGTTTAACTGAGGGCAATGTAGGGTACGAAGGAGCCACTTTCATCAGTGCATCTCCTAGAATTTCAAGCACCGGCGACGCTATAGCCTGTAACGTAACTTGGCAGGGCGAGTCCGCTCCATTTCGATCTCGTCTTATTGAAGTAAATACTATAACTTGCAACGGCTCAACCGTTGAAGTAACTGGGACGGGATACAATTTGGGAACGATAGCGGCAACCAACACAATTTTCGGTGTCTGGCGCATGGTAGAAATGGGCGGCTCCGGCAGTAACACTATTGCCCTTGAAATTCAAAGTGAGAATAATAACAGTTGGGGAAGCCCTACCACGGCACTTAACTTTGGCACGATAACGCATAGCACAGGAGTCTCATTTCTTACTGCGTCTGCTACGGGCCAAGCGGGAGTTGAATCTTGGTTTCGGGTGAAAATCCAATCATCTGGCACAGGTAGCAGAACATTTAAAAATTATGTCTCATTTGGATATTACGTTACATAGGAGGTTGCATGGCAAGAACACACGGCAAGGATTCAAATTTTTCGTTTAATGGCGTAGCCATAGAGGACGAATTAAATTCGGTTACGATGAATGCCACGGTAGGAGAATCCGACATAACTGCCTTTGGGGATGCTTATCAGAATTTTTTGGCTGGGAAAAAGAATATTACATTCGATATTGCTGGCTCATTAGATGCTGATTTTAGTGGTGACGGCGATGCAACAATCTTTGACCATATCACTTTAACCAGTGGCCCCAAGACCTTAATCTTCGATCCGGATGGATCGGGGCCAGATACAAACTCGCCGGAATATACATGTACTTCCAGCGGGTTGACGGGGGCAATTTGCTCAAGCTACAGCATCAATCTTCCGGTTGGTGGTGCGGCAACATATTCGGCAACTTTTCAATGTTCGGGATCTACTACAAGAGCAGTATCATAAGGAGGAATAATGGCGCGTACACATGGTAAAGATGCAGATTTTAGTTTTGATTCAGTAGCACTAGAAGATGAGTTAAGTTCGGTTACGATGAATTTCAGCGTACCAGAGGCAGAGATTACTGCGTTTGGTGATACCTATCAAAACTTTCTAGCAGGTAAGCCCACGGCGACACTAGATGTATCCGGTTTTGCTGATCTTGCTTCTTCGCAGGGTGACGTTACTATCTTTGGAGAGCTTGGCCTAGAAGGGGAGGAATATGATTTTGAACCCGACGGGACAACGGGCTACAACGGCTTTGCAATAGTTACGTCTTATTCTATAACTAGCACCGTTGGCGGGCCGATAACCTATTCGGCTTCATTCCGACATAACGGTGGCTCTGCCGCCGCTGATGCCGCCGCCCCAACTAGAGGCTAATGACATTTCTCTGTAGCGTTGTGCAGAGAGGACGCAACGCTACAGGGTTTAACTTTAAACTCAAAAAAGGAGAGGCTCTATGAAGCCCAAATTGAAAATTCCGGCAACCAGAGTATTGTCTGATGAATGCGTAATTGTGATTGGTCGGGTAATTGAAGATGAACAAATTACTGAGGAAGGCATCGAGTATTTCGTCCATAAGGGCGAATGGGTTGAAGTTATGCCGGTAATGACAGTTAAAGAAGTTATGAATTTATCCTCGTTGCAGAGGGCATCTGAAGATAGTTCTATTTTAGGTAACAGTCTAAGCCAGTTGTGCGTTGAACTATCGCACAGGGTAGTAGCTTGGAACTGGACTAATATGATGGGGGAACCATTAGAGCAACCGTATGATCGGCCAGACGTTCTTGAGAGTTTATCTGCCGATGAATTGCTCTGGCTTATAAATGCTACTGGTGTGCAGGAGATGGCCGAAGAAAGAAAAAAAGACTCCACCGTATCGGAAAGCACCTCTTAGGGGATGGGCCACAGCCAGTAAACATAACTTTTAGTATATTATGTGAGGCTTTCCATTGTTTACCCAGCGATATTGAAAACGAGAATTGGGAAACAATACGGGACATAATGGATTATAGGTTGTTAGTTAGTGCTAGGGATCAACACAATCAAGACGCTTCCCAGATGCAACCTGCACAGATTGCAATCTGGAAAGAAATGGCGGAGGCAGTAGAAGAATATGGCTGATGCGGCGACAGTATCGGTTTTAATACAAGCCAAGGATCAAGCGTCACAGGCTTTAGGAAATGTTAAGAAAAATGTTGGCGGTCTTGGTGAGGCTTTTGAAAAGCACCGAATGAAGATAGGCTTGGCCGCCACCGCTATCGGCGGGGCCATTGCGGGCATTGCTTTGACCTCCGTAAAGTCTGCGGTAGAGCAAAGAAAGACTATAGATATGCTCGACAATGCCTTGCAAACTGTCGGCCAATCATACGAACAAAACAAAAAACAAATTGAAGATTTGGCCGCCGCCCAGCAAGCCAAAACCAATTTCGGTGATGAGGAAAGTAGAAAATCCCTTGCAACGTTAATTCGTGTTAGCGGGGATTACGATACGTCTTTAAAGGCTATGGTAGTTGCCCAAGACATAGCGGCTGGATCAGGGAAGGCACTTGAAGCAGTAACGGAAGCTATGGCTAGGGGTATCGCTGGTGAAGAAGCGGCTCTAAAAGCGTTTATTCCAGAGGCTGTTAATGGGATGGGTGTTACAGAACTGCTAGCGGCGGCAACTGCGAAATACGCAGGGGCGGCAGAGGCGGCTTTTGACCCATCAACCCAGCTTGCTCAAACAGTGTCTGATCTACAGGATGCAATAGGAACTTCGCTACTTGGCGATATGGATACTTTCTTAGGGTTGGCGGATAAAGTGGTTCGTAAACTTGTTGATTGGATTGATGCTAATCCAAAATTAGCAAACGCAATTATAGCGGTTACAACTGTCTTGGGAGGGTTTTTATTAGTGGGTGGCCCATTGCTTATTATGCTTCCAATGCTCGCCGCTGGTTGGGGAATGTTAAGTTTATCAATGCTTCCTGTGACAGCAACCATTGTTGGAATAACTGCCGCCGTATATGCGGGAATACTTATCTGGCAAAACTGGGATAAAATTGTCAAGTTCTTTAAGGATAATTGGTCGGACTTGACTAAAAAATTGATGTTCGTTGCTCCTGTAATTATAGCCTTGATTGAGGCAGTCAAGGGTATAGTTTATGTTTTCAAAAACTGGGAACTCATTGTAGTTAAATTCAAAATTAAACTACAGGAAGCATCTTTGTGGGTTCAAAAAATGGCTCTTGCTGTGGGCAAGTGGACAGGAATGAGCAAAGAAGGTATCAAGGCATCAGAGGAACAAATTACGGCGCTAGAAAACAATATCGCGGCTAATAAAGAATGGGCGGAGGCTTACGAAGAAAACGCCGCCAAAGCCTCCGAAGCAGTCGAGGAGGCATCTAGGCAAAAGGTAAATGCTTTAGAAACAACGGCCCATATCGCTCAGGAAACAAGTAAAACAATTGTGAAAGCCGAAGAAGAGAAGGCGTTGGCCGCTGAGAAATCTTCTAAGAGAGCTATCGATGCCGCAGTTGCGGAGATGAAGGAATCTGCTAACTATAGACAGCAAAGAATAGACGATTTCCTAGCAGTAAGAAAAGCGGCCGCAGATTCGGCCACAGCCCAAAGACAGAGTATCGACGATTTAGTAGCTAGCCTCGACCCTGCTCTCTTGAGATGGCAAGAGTTTGGAGGTAGCCACAAGAAAATAATGCAAGACATTGAGACAGCGACGGGCGATAGCATCGAAGAGATCGCGGCCCAATGGAAGATAGACGGGGTAAATATCAACAACCACGAGGAACTCCTAAAAGCATTTTTTAAGCGCATGGGGATTAGCTGGTTTGATTACACGGAGGGCATCAAAAAAGCAAGCGAAAAATTAGAGCAGGAATTAACGAGACAGGAAAACGCCTATGTGTCCTACTCAGAACGGATGAAAATTAAGGCTCGTCAACTCGCCGAAGATATATCGGCCTCTGCCATGGAAGATTTCCCAGAAATTTTGGTAGATGTGCCAGTTCCTAAAACCGCACAACAAACCGCAGTGGAAAAAACGCAATCAACGCTTAAAGAAATGAGAGAAAGCCCCGAAACAGCGGGCGCAATGCGACTTGCAGAAAGGACATTAAAACAACACGCTATGATGGCGGGTGTAGCTACTACGTCCGAATGGGCAACCAATACCTTTGATGAAAAATCTATGGCTCATTATAAGGATATCGCCCGACAATTAAGTGGTCAAATGTCTGGCACTATGAAAGAAGCAATGGAGATTTATGCTAAGGATCCCCCTGTAGAAGCACAGGCAAAGGCTATGGGTGGCTTTGCTGGTGGCTTAACATTAGTGGGGGAACGTGGGCCAGAGCTAGTCACCCTGCCTAATGGCTCATTTGTGCATCCTAACGGGACAGGCCCAAGAGGGGGATCTAATAACTTTATATTTAACGGGGATGTTTACGGCGTAGAAGATTTAAGAAGAGTGGTGGTGGAAGCAGTCCGTGACCATGCCATATCTGGTGGATTTAGCGGAGTATTTGCGGAGGCATAAATGTACGAGTATTTTTGCAAAATTCAGAGAGTGGTCGATGGAGATACCGTCGATATTTCGGTAAATTTAGGCTTCGACATCTGGCATAATGCCAGAGTCAGGATGATGGGAATAGACACACCAGAATCAAGAACAAGAAATTTAGAAGAGAAGGCTCTTGGCCTTGCTTCAAAGGCAAGGTTGAAAGAGCTTCTCAAAGGAAAGAAAGTAAAAATTGTTTGCAGTAAGGAAGGTAAAGGAAAGTTCGGTCGCATCCTTGCGGATGTTCACACAATCGACAAAGAAGGCAACGACGTTAACGTCAATAACCAGCTTATTGAAGAGGGCCACGCTCGCCCCTATTACGGCGGTAAAAAAATCCCATGGGTCTAAAAATCAGGATGAGAAACCAATGTGGAGAGGTGATTAGATGCCTAAAAAAAAGAAAAAAAAGAAGTATTAGATAATGGCTACTGGGACTTATGTATTAGCAGTAGATTGGAATAATGATGGTGACTTCTCCGATACTGGGGAAGATATAACCGCTCGCACTATGAAAGTTGAGTGGAAGCGTGGGAATGATTACGCATCCCAACTTGTAGGAAAAGCTGTAGCAGGGCGATTGACTGCCACGTTAAATAATGAGAGTGCTGATTATTCAACCTTTAATACATCATCCCCTTTAACGGGCAACTTGCTTCCGGGCAGAAAGGTTAAACTTACCGGCAATGACGGCTCAACAACCCGCACATTATGGACAGGTTTCTTAGATAGTATTGAACCTTTACCCAGCGTAAATGGTGCTAATAGATCAATTTTAAAGGCGATAGGCCCACTTGGATTTTTAAATAAATTTGATGTTAGTACGGCTATGTTCGCTTCCAAGTATGCAGGGACATTAATCGGCGAAGTGTTAGATGTTGCTGGTTGGCCCGCAGATGATCGGGATCTTGATACCGGTATTGTCGAGTTTCCCCGCTTTTGGTGTGAAAGAACGAAAACTTTAAAAGCATTACGTTTAATCGAGGAAACGGAAACCGGACTTCTGGAAGAGGATGCTTCGGGTAAAATTGTTTACCGTGACCGCCATGCTAGGAGCAAGGATACTAAGTCAACTAATTCACAAGCAACTTATAGCGATGCGAGCGGTGCGGCTTTATCTTATAGCCATATTAAGCAAATTGATCCTCTGAAATTTATATTTAATGAGCTAAGAGCCACAATACCTCTTCATTCTGGATCGTGGATTTTAGGGAGTGCTTCATTGGGAATCCAAACAGAACTTGCGGGTGATGATGAAGTTTTATGGACGCATCCCGAAACAGGGTCAAGATCACCAGTTATAGCCGCAGGAACTACAAGAACATTCACAGCAACCTTTCCAAATACCGGTTCAAGTAGCACATCAACGGCGGTTGATTTCTGGCAAAACTTGACGGCTACAACTGATTATCTGGCGAATGATTCTGCCGACGGCACAGGAACCAACAGGACGGCTAATATAACAGTCACGCTAACCAAGCGGGCGCAGTCTATGGAAATCGCACTTGCAAACGGTCATAGTGGGAGCGTTTATATCACTAAATTACAGGCCCAAGGGTTTAAAGTTACAGCTAAAGATAATGTCGAAGTAAGTGCAACGGACAGCACAAGTCAAACGACGTATGGAAAAAGGACATACCCACATCCGGGAAAATTTGTTCCAGATTCCGAAGAGGCGCAAAACTGGGCCGATTTTCATTTAGCCGCTTGGAAAGATCCGGTTCCGTTACTTCAAGTGACAATGGTAGGAAACCGCTCTACTGCTACCTTGACTGACATTATGAGTCGGGAAATTTCTGATCTAGTGACAGTTACAGCGAATAATGACGCTGGTCTAGGTCTTAGCGAAGGGTTTTTTATAGAGGAAATACATCATACACTTGACTCCCAGTTAAACCACAGGGCTAAATTTACTTTAAGCCAATCGTCGGGTTATGCTGGTTTCTTTTTAGTTGGAACATCGGCTTTGGGTTACTCAACCCGATTGGCGTATTAACGGATTCCGTAAGTAAAATTCCGAATTAAGGAGGAAAAGAGCTATGGCATGGAGTGATCCGCGAGATTGGACTACTGGAGAGGTAGTAACCGCCGCCATAATGAACGCCCACGTTAGGGATAATTTCGATCAAACAGCACCTGCAAAATTAACCACAGCAGGGGATATACTCTACGCATCTGGAGCGAATACACCTGCTAGATTAGCGAAAGGGACAAACGGCAATATTATTCATCAAGCTAGTTGCGCTCCAGCTTGGACGGCAACTCCATCAATAACTAGCCTAACTCTAAGCGGAGCCTTAGACGCTAACGGCTCAATAGATTTTGATGGAACAACGGTTGCGGCGTGTGCCTCTGGAGCCATTACGCTGACATCTACTAGCAGTTCAGCAAATGGTGTCTACTTACGGGCTAATGGCGGTACTTCTGAAACGGTTAAGATTCATGCAGATCAAGGAACGAGCGTTACCGAAGGGGCCGCTTCTGTCTCCCTTTTATCAGACGCTGGCGGGGTGGAATTACGATCTACAGCAAACCTAGCAAACGCAATCAATCTTACTAATGACGGTGGAACTACTGGTACGATAACTATCTTCAACGATCAGGGTACTTCAGTTACTGAAGGGGCCGCTTCGATAGAATTATTATCGGATGCAGGGGGCGTAGAACTCCGTGCAACGGCTAATCTCGCTAATGCTATTAATCTTACTAACGATGGTGGTACTAGTGGAACGATTACCGTATTTAACGACCAAGGGACAAGCGTAACTGAGGGAGCGGCGTCTATAGAATTATTGTCTGATGTAGGTGGGGTTGAATTAAGGTCAACGGCTAACCTTGCCAACGCAATCGCACTAACGAGCGACGGCGGGACAACTGGCTCAATCTTGATATTTAACGACCAAGGCACAACGGCGACAGAGGGATCGAGTTCGATCCAACTGCTATCAGACGTTGGAGCCGTAGGAATTAAAAGCGGTCTAAATGCCGCAGGTGCGATCAGGTTGACCGCAGACGCTGGGACATCTGAAACAATAGTTTTACACGCAGACCAAGGGAGCGGTGTTGGGTCAATCTGTCTTACTTCTGATGCTGGGGGAATCACATTAAACCCAGCTACATTCGTGACGGTTGGGGGAAATGCTACTAATGCAGGTGAAATCAGAATCCTTGAAGATACAGACCACGGCTGTAATTATGTAGCAATTAAAAGCGGAAATGTAACCACAAGCTACACGCTCACATTGCCAACGGCGGTTGCTGGGGGCAACTGTTATGTTCTGCAATCAACCAATGCTGGGGTTCTATCATGGGCGGCGGCTAGCGGCGGTGCAGTATCCGCATTAAATAATGCAACGGCTAATGAATTGGTCACGGTTGGGGGAACTACCACTGAACTATGTGCCGAAGCTAATTTACTTTTTGACGGACAAAACTTCACCCATCAATATGCAGGGCAACAAAATTTCAACATTGCATCCTACAGCACAACGAATAGCACTGGTGCTTTGCTAAATATTCAAAAATCTGATAACGGTTCGGTAGGGACTCAGACGGCATTGGACTCAGGTGAAAACATTGGCACTCTACAATTCCAAGGCTCTAATGGCACACTCTTTGTGACAGGAGCGAATATAGTTGGCCGTAGCACAGAGGCATGGTGTAGTAATAGAGGAACAGCAGTAGATGTTAACGTGGTGAAGGCGGGGGCTACTGCGCTCACAACGGTTGCAACATACACGGGATGTGGGATGACTCTAACTGGGAAGATCATCAATCAAGGTGTTGCGAAAGCGTGGGGAATGGTGGAGCAATGCGGGACACATAGTTTTGGTGCTTCATTTAACATGGATGCTAGCATTACTGATGGAGGTACTGGACTGTCTACAGTCTCGTTCACTACTGATTTTTCAAATACTGAGTATGCCGTTGTTACAACTAGATGCAATGGTGTGACAACGGTTAACAGCAGGGCAACCGGAACAGTCAGGTTAGATAGCAGAAATTATTCCGGTACAGGCGAGGACACAACACAACTCTATTTTGCGGCATTTGGAACTTAATATATGAATAAGAAATTTATAACACGCAATGCAGATGGGACTATCTCCATTACTCATATTGGGTCAAACGATGTAGAAGATGATGATCCCGGTGGGTTAATAATGACTAAAACGCTGTTTGAGTTGAGTCGTACAACTGATATACAAACTCATTTCAATCCAGAGGTTCACACTAGGGAGGTCATAGCATCTGGCATAGAAGGTCATCGTGCTTTGTCTATCATTGGAGAATGCGAATCAGAAGAACTTCCAACTGACAGACATTTTAGGAACGCTTGGGAATGGTCTGACCCATCAAAAGTCCATGTGGATTTGGCAAGTGCCAGAACGCTTCATATGAATAATATTCGGGTAGTTAGGAATAAGGAATTAGTAAAGAAAGATGCGGAGTACATGAAGGCATTGGAAGCAGGGAACACATCCGCTCAGTCTACTATAGCCACCGAAAAGCAAACCCTTCGGGATATACCCCAGACGTTTGATATTACAACTGGTATAGATACACCGGAGAAATTAAAGGCCAGATGGCCTGATGGATTACCAACAGAATAGGAGGATTTCATGTGGGACGATGAAACCATTTTACTGATAGGCAAACTAAACAATGAACTTAAAGAAACCAAGAGCGAGTTGAATAAACTTAGTCAGCAAATTCGGCGGGATGTAGATTTCTACAACCAAGTTATTCAAGGGCTAAGGTCTGGGGAACTGCCTTGGGACAGGGTGCAGATAATGGAGACGGGGCAGTTGAAAATATTGGACGAAGCCCCAGCAATGCCAGAGGCTGTATCGATTCCATGCAATTCCGAAATAGCCGACAGTATTGCTAAGTCTAAAAACGGGAGGAAGTCGGAGGAGGTCGTCAATGTTACTTAATCCGGCTTTCTTGCGCCATAACC
>VTLG01015047.1_pt1 | contig 17660 bp, 16 predicted proteins | sample 4694571 | NCBI WGS metagenome assembly VTLG01 (sample SAMN12604809, study PRJNA352737) | marine metagenome | biome: ENVO:00000447; feature: ENVO:00000209|ENVO:00000569|ENVO:01000036; material: ENVO:00002151; isolation source: viral sequences binned using virsorter ... | reverse complement strand
ATTTGCTGGTGTTCTTCCCAACTATTGAACTTTAAGTTCAAAGTGTGGAACGTTCCCATAATTGCTTTCTCAATGCCTTGTCTGAGTCTGGGGCTGTATGAATCAACCCAATAAGTAGACAAGCAGCTCAAAGCATCGGCGGTTGCCAAATCAGCAGACATAAGATTTTCTAGTTTCTGTGGTCGTGGTTGCCTTGCGGCTCCCTTAACCTACTGCATAACTCTACGACCTCGAAGAGTTTGTTTTTTAATCAATATATTCAGTAACACTTCAAGTAATCGCGGCGGGCTCTTCGTTCTCTGCGTCAGGTGCAAGCAGACCAGAGCCGCAGCTCGACCAGACGCAGCAGAAGGACGACTGCGAATTAATAGTTCGCAGTCATTGAGTCAGGGACTACCCCCACCCCTTCAAAGTCGCGGATTAATTTAGTTTTGTAGATTTTTTTGGAAATATATGGCAGATCGGAGGGGGCATTGGGGGAAAAAGAGATATTGAATGACGACGAAGGGTATTTAATCGCGAGCAATAAAATGAAAAACCCTGCAACGAGAGGAGATACGCTGAAGGGTGGAGCTTATTCGAGGTAAGTCAGTATATATTCGGTGTGTTTCAATGAAAAACCCTGCCGTCCGTTTTTAATGGGAAACGAATTTTTTGTCAACGTAGAGATTTTACGAATTGAAACATATTGCGGTATTGAAAGAAGTCAACAGGGGGTATAAGGTTATAAGACGACCAAGCATTAAAGGATTATGAGCAAAGACTTAGCCTATGGGCATGAAACATTCAAGATGAAGCTGATGAAAGATAAGGTAGGAGTTGAATGTGACCCAAGTGGAGGAGATTTAGCGAGAGATTTTACGAAGAGTGAGAAGAAAGCGTATGGGGAGTACATGAGAGATTTTCGAGCGAAGTATGGATTAGTGGATGGATTAAGGACTGACAGAAAAGGGTTTAATGAATATCTGAGTAGGCGTAGAGAAAATGATAGAAAAGCGAGAGGTTATTGATTAGTGTGTAGGTGTCTTATGAATTAAGAGTTATGCCGAAAGGAGCTGGCACTTATGGGAGTAAAAAAGGCAGACCACCAAAGAAGGGGAAAAAGTAATGTATAAAAAAGAATGGTTACAACAGGATAGAAAAAGAGTGCTGGATTTAGAGAGGTGGTATGTTTTGGACGGCAGGCACCTGAAGGAACATAAGCTACATGGTGTCTACACTGGCTTGTCTATTATTGGAGCCGAGTTAGATAGGAGAGATATGAGTGATGGCTAAAAAAGGACTTTATGCAAACATTCATGCCAAAAGGCTAAGAATCAAGCAAGGCTCTGGAGAAAGTATGAGGAAGCCGGGCAGTAAAGGAGCGCCTACGGCAGCCAATTTCAAACGCGCAAAAAAGACAGCCAAGAAGAAATGATGAGGTAAAATAAAGGCAGCCCTGAGATGCTTGCTGCTTGGTCGTGGTCAGCCTTGGGTTAGATAAAGCCTCCTAACTTTTCGCGCGTTAGGGGGTTTTGTTGTATCTGGGCATAGTTACGTCAGAATAGAAAAAGTTAAAAAAGGACTATGCCTTACCTCACTAACAATCAAAGAATGGAGTTAGGTCTTGAAGGTGCTTGCTGTGTCAAGCCTGAGACTTTAAAAAAGGCTGATACGTCTAATGTCTACGTGGACGAGGAAATGCAAGAACAGCTATTAGCTCCACCAGTAAGACCAACACCTACAGTAGAAAAAGCAGATTTAGAGACTGAAGAGTGATTGAAACATGGGAGCCTTTACCAGCCGTACTGAAAGATAGCTTTCCAAACTTCACATGTTATCTGCTTAGAGAGTTGGGGTTGGCTGATGCCCCAACTAAGCAGCAGATTTCTGTCTGTAAATGGATGCAAGAAGGGCCAGATCGTAGTCTGACAGTAGCGTTTCGTGGATTAGGTAAGTCAATTCTTGCGTCTTTTTATGCTTTATGGAGACTAAGAGTAGATCCAAACGAAAAGATTCTGATTGTTTCTGCTACCGCAGTTAAATCAACTGACTTTTCGTCTTTTATGCTTCGCTGCATTGGAGAGGTTGATATTCTTCAATGTCTTATGCCCGGCCCCGAAAATAGATTTTCTAATGTTGCCTTTGATGTAGGACCAGCTCAAGTTGAACAGTCTCCGTCTGTTCGATCAATGGGTGTCATGGGACAAACCACTGGACAAAGATGTACTTGTGCAATTCTTGATGACGTTGAAACTTTAGCTAACGTAATTACACAGCTAAAACAAGACAGAGTTGCACACGCTGTTGAAGAAATACAAAGTATTATAAAGCCAGAGGAGGGGCAGCTTTTGCCCCGCAAAATTTTATATTTAGGAACGCCACATACCGAAACGAGTATATATTTAAGGCTTGTAAGAGAACGGAACTATTCTGCTCGTTACTGGCCTGCGTTGTATCCGAAGGAGTTCGATTGCTACGAGGGAAACCTCGATCCTTCTATCGAACAAGAGGTCATCGCGGATAGCAGCCTCGTCGAAGAGCCGACTGATCCAGAGAGATTTGGACATGAGGATATTCTTCAAAGAAAAGCATCCATGACAAAAGCGAGTTTTGAACTTCAGTTCATGCTCAACACCAGATTGGCAACTTTAGACAAGTATCCAATTCGTCTTGGTGATCTTTTAGTAATGGATTTAGATGGGAAAGCCCTGCCAGAAACTTGTATCTGGTCTAATCAACCTGATATGAGATTGCAAGATCTTGTATGTGTAGGACTTGGTGCTGACAGGTTTTATCACCGTCCTATTTTTCAAAATAATTGGGTTTCCAAAAGTGAAACTTGGAGGTGTGTCTTAGCTATTGACCCTGCCGGAAGAGGTGGACCCAAATCTGACGAATTAGCTTGGGCAGTCTTAGCGGAACTAAATGGAAATTTGTTTTTGCTTGAGTCTGGTGGGTCAACTTTGGGCTATGCCGATGAAGTGTTGCAGTATTTAGCCCAAACAGCAAAGAAATGGGATGTTAATTATGTCGTCTGTGAATCAAACATGGGTGACGGAATGTTTAGTGCTTTGCTTAAGCCTCATCTAGTTCGTGAACATCCTGTCACCATTGAAGAAGTTAGACACAATATTCGAAAAGAGCAACGTCTTTGCGACACGTTGGCTCCATTAGTTCAGCAACATCGTCTGATTGTTAATAGTCGAGTTGTAAAAGATGATTATCGTCTTACGGATGAAGATCCTGAGCATGGATACGCAAGAAGTTTGTTTTATCAAGCCTCAAGATTGACACAAGAAAAAAATTGCATCCCTTTTGATGATCGTCTTGATGCTTTAGCAATGGCTTGTGCGTTTTTTGTTGAAGCAGCAGCGCAAGATCAGCAATTACAGCAACAACATAGACAAGATCAATTATTTGAGGATGAAATGGAGGCTTGGATGGATGAAACAGTTGGATCTATTGATCGAATTGCATTTGGATTTAAACGCAAAACTACTTCTGGGAAGGCTTACGGAGGGGTTCAACCTTTGAGAGTGGGGTCTTTAAAGGAATAACTTTGTCATCCATGCTTGAGAAATCAAGCTTGTTTGCAAGTTTTCGCAACGTGCTTCCCTCTGCTGCAACCGCAGTCACATTGTTTTGTTTGAGAAGCATCATTGCGGCTGTTATAGCCTTGCGATCCCCTTCTTTTAGATCGTCTAAAACTTGATCTGCAACTAATTCGTGGATAGTTGCTAATTTTTCTTGTAAATCCATAAACAACTACGAGGAAGTTGAATAACTCCCTTACTATGGTACATATACCCGATTATCGGTAGGCTGTAATGGTCTACGCCCTCGAAGAGTGGCTTACTTTCCCAATGTTGACGAAAGACTGATTGTTCATTTGCAACAACAGTTTCCTGATAAATGTCCAGAGCTGGATTTATCAGAAAAAGAAGTTTGGTTTAAAGCAGGCCAAGCTTCAGTTGCTCGTTGGTTGCAACGTCGATATGAGGAACAACAAGCAGACGTTCATTTATTGGAGGTTAGTTAAATGTGCATGGGAGGAGGTGGCAGCTCAAAGCCTGCTGTAATTACGCAACCTGATTACACGGCTTTTAATCAAAGTTTTGAATTGCAAAAAGCAGCAATTACAAGTCAAATTAATAATTCAAATTTAGCAATGCAGACACAGCTAAATACAGCTCTGCAAACTAAGCAAGATAACTTGTCAATGCTGGCTTTAGCTTCTCAGCAAAGAGCTAGTGCAGTTCAAGCGGCGGTTACACGATTAGCAAGTGTAATGGGTCCACCTCCTAGAGAAAAACATGCAAAACCTCCAGAGATAGGAGCTGATGACAGAGGCGTAAATGTAAAAAAAGGAAAAAAATCTTTGCGTATTCGTAAGACTGCTGGCTCTGGTGCTGGCGTTAAAAATAGCCAAGGCTCTGGCCTAAACATTACTTAATTTAGCCATGTGTTTATTTAAAACTCCATCACCATCGCAGCCAATTATTCAGTACGTAGGTCCGAGTCAAGAACAGATTGATTCCCAAAACGCTGCTTTAGATTCGTTCAAAGATACTTTAACTACAAATAATCAGGCGTTTCAAACTAGTTTGCAATCATCTATTGATGCTGCAAATGCTCAATCAGCTACTTTGCTCCAACAAATTACAACTATGCAAGGACAAACAGCCGCTGCTCAATCAGCCGGAGGAGGAGATGCTTACAGCTCAGCTCCTTACGCATTAACAACTGAAGAAGGAGCTGGAAATACAGATCTGGCTCAAACAACAGAAGAAATAACTGCAAAGAAAAAGCCAAAAGGATCATTAAAGATTACAAAAGGCGCTCTTACTTCAGCCGCTGGTGCTGGTGTTAACTACGGAGTTTAATTATGTGCGCTGGTCCTGTAAAAAATGTCATCCAAGACATAACCGGAGTTACTGAGCAAAAAAGAAGAGCAAAGCAAAAAGCAAAAGATATTGCTGCTGCTAATGCTGCTGCTGCTTTAGCAAAATCACAAGAAGAGGCAAGAGTCGCAGCTCTGGAGAAAGCAAGACTTGATGCTATTGCTGCTGCCGAGGCAGAAAAAGCATCAATGGCTACTGCTGCTCAAACCACGATTGACAACATCAAAGCAGGCCAGCAAAACGTAATTGAGCAAATTATTGTTGGAAGTCGTGGCGGTGGTGGTTATTCGGGTCCAAGTGCTGCTGAGAAACAAGCGATGGAAGATGCTGCTGTAACAGCTCAAACGTCTAATAGTGTTTTGAATAAAGAGAAAAAGAAAAAGAAAAAAGGTTTAAAAATTAAATATTCACCAGCAAAAGCCAAGGCAGGCCAACGTGGTCCAAAAGCTACTAAAGCAAAATTACAAATACAAGGCCAAGTCTCTGGAACAGGGACAGGCGCTAACATTGCTCTTTAATTATGAAAATTAAATCTGCTGAACAAAGGTATAGGGATGGAGAAAGTGATCGTAATTGGTACTTAGATAAAGGGCGGCAATCTGCAAGGTTGACGCTCCCTTATTTGGTGTCTGACTCAAACGATCCGCAGCCAAATAATAAAGATAGCTATTCAGTTCCTTGGAATGGAATAGGCGCTCGCGGGTGTTTGAACTTAGCGAGTCGTATGCTTTTGGCTTTGCTTCCTCCTACTCAACAGTTTTTTAGATTTTCACTAGACGATGCAGCGTTAGCACAGCAAGGAGTAGGCCCGAAAGAGAAAACTAAATACGAAGAGGGACTAAGCAAGATTGAAAGGATGGTTCTTCGTGAGATAGAAGCTAGTAATGATCGAGTTGTTTTACATGAAGCCTTATTGCATTTGATTGTTACAGGGAATTGTCTTTTATATATCGCACCAGAAGGATTAAAACTATTTCACTTAAATCGCTATGTGTGTTTTCGTGATCCAATGAACAATCCGCTTGAGGCGGTTGTTTGCGAACAACTTGCTTATAGCGTTTTACCAGATGCAGCAAAACAAATTTTGCAAGAAAAGAAAGAAGAAGGCTTAAAAGGGTTTTATGAAAATGATGTCGAAATAGATGATGACGATAAAAATATCTGCAAAGTTTACACTTACATCAAATGGGAAGGCGAAACAGTTAAGTGGCACCAAGAAATTAAAGGGGAAATTATTCCGGGCACAGAAGGTAGATCACCAAAAGATAAAAGCCCTTGGTTGCTATTGCAGATGACAACTGTGGCAGGCCAAAGCTACGGAGTCGGATATGTCGAGCAAGCAGTTATCGCAGATTTACGAACAGTCGAAACTCTTTGCCAAGCAGTCGCGGAAGGCGCATTAGCGTCAAGCAAGTGTTTGTTTTTAGTGAAGCCAAGTGGAGTCACGAAAGCCTCTGATCTTGCACGTGCGCCTAATGGCTCATTTGTGACAGGAGATCCTACAGATGTGCTTAGTTTGCAAGTCCAGAAATCACAGGACTTAGCAACAGCAAATCAAGCGAAAGAACAGATAGAACGTAGGCTGGCACAGGCTTTCATGTTGGCTGATCAGCGAAACGCGGAGCGCGTCACCGCGGAAGAAGTCAGAATGAGCCAGCTCCAAACGGAACAAAGCCTCGGCTCGATATATTCAATTTTGACAACAACTTTCCAAGTGCCTTATGTCGCTAGGAAGTTAGATATTTTGACTAGAGAGAAGAAAGTTCCTGATTTACCAGATGATTTAGTTTCAGTTGTAATGACTGTTGGTCTTGCTGCCGTTGGAAGAGGAAATGATTTAGAACAGCTAGTCAGATTTACAACAACGCTAGGACAAACAATCGGACCAGAGGGATTAGCTCAGTATCTCAAACCTACTGAGTTAATTACTCGTCTTGCCTATTCAATGGGCATAGACACTCTTGGATTAATTAAATCCGAAGAGGAGCTGCAAGTCGAAGCGGAACAGGCTCAAGAATTAGCACAGCAACAGGCAATGATGCAGTCTGCTATTTCTGATCCTCAGAAGCTTGCTAATGCAGCTCAAACCGCACAAGAAATCTCTAACAATCAACCAGAAGAATTATGACCACGACCCCACAAGAGTCACCGCAACTATCTACACCAGAGGGACAAGAAGGACTTGTCGCTCCGGGCCAAGAGGAGTTAGCGCAACAGATTCAACAAGAAAGTCAAGTCTCAGAAGATGCTCAGAAAGTCTTAGAAAAATTTAATGGCGACAAAGCAGCGATGGCGAAATCCTATGCAGAGTTGCAAAGGAAATTCACGCAAAATCAGCAACAAAAACCTGAAACAGAGACTAAGACTGATACACAACCTGATCAAGTAGCTGAAAGCTATACAGCGGAGCAAGCATCAAGTGTTTACGGAGAAGAAAACGTAAAAGCTTTGGCTGAAAAAGGGCTTGATCTTCCAAAAATTATGTTTGACGCTGATAGTGGCAAAGATATAAGCGAACACTATGGCGCTTTGGCAGAGCAATTTAAAGTTCCACCAGAATTAGTTAGTGCAGTCGTTCAAAAATGGACAACTGACGCTCCAGAAGCAGAAGAGCCCGGAGTTACAGAAGAGCAAGAAGCAGAAATCAAAGGTCAACTAGGTGGAGAAGAGGGATGGAATCAAATGGCAACGTGGGCGAACAAAAATCTAAAAGAAGATGAAGTAAATAGCCTGCAAGAGACAATGGATTCAGGAAATATGGATGCAATACGTTGGGCAGTTCGTTCTATGCAGTTACAAATGGCAAATCCTAATGCTGTTGTAGAAGGAAAGCTCATCGGCGGTGGTGATGTACCAACTGAAACAGTCTTTAAAAGTAATCAACAAGTATTAGATGCGATGAACAAAAGGAACGATAGAGGACAAAAGTTATACGAAGTTGATGAAGCTTATCAGGAACAAGTTAAACAAATATTGGCAAGAAGTCCAGATGTGTTCTAGGATTTAGCCAGAACGCAAACCAAACGCTGTCTGCCCATTGCACGTGGATAACAGATGAGCAACGGAAGTGGCGATCTAATTCAGTACTTTTTTCTAAAAAACTTTACCTAACATGGCTACTGTGCTTAGTCGTTTAGGCCAGATTAAAGGCTCTGGAGCCACTTGGGGCGCTGGTGCTACTGGTCTAGATGCAGATAGAGCTTTAATGCTCAAACTCGGCTCTGCGGAGGTCTTAGATGCCTTTGCTACTGCCTGTGTATTCAAAGGAAAAACAAGAGAAAGAAACATAAGAGGAGGCAAGAGCGTTTCCTTCCCAATCACGGGGAAAATGCTCGCTTCATATCACCAACCGGGCACTGAGATCACAGGTACAGGCAACGATCCGAGTGATTTGAACGAGCGCGTAATTTCTCTAGATGCGTTGATGATCGCAGATGCGGCGATCTATAACATTGATGAATTAATGTCATTTTTCGATGTTAGACAAATCTATACACGCGAATTAGGAAGGGCTTTAGCTGTCGAATATGACAAGCGTGTTGCAAGGATGATCTTTGCAGCGGCAAGTAACTCTACTGAGCCTTTAGCTAAGGGATCTAACGCTGGTAGAACAGGTCAAGGAATCACCCTTGGAACTGACTACACAGCGTCAGGTGCTACTCGTCAGGCAAAAGGTGATGCTCTAGTTAATGCGATCTTTGATGCTCGCGTTGGTTTTGAGACTAAAGATGTAAGTATCGACGACATGTACGCGGTATTTACTCCAGAGGATTACTACCTCATCTCACAATCAAGTCGTGCTATCAACGCTGACTTTGGAGGAGCTGGAACTATCGCAGATGGTCGCACATTACGTGTTGCGGGTATTCCGATATTTAGCTCAAACCATGTCACTCAGAGCGCTTATACGCTTGTTGCTGGTGATCACAATGGAGATTACGCTCAAGATTTGAGTAAGACCAAAGGACTCATCTTTAATAAAGAGGCAGTTGGAGTTGTATCTCTACTTGCACCATCTCTTCAGCTAACTGGAGAAGAATGGAGAGTCGTTCATCAAGCAGACATGATGGTTGCTAGACAAGCACTTGGAATGGGTGTCTTGAGATCAGAGTCAGCTTGTAAAGTCGTTATTCCTTAAGTAAGTTAAACTTGGGAAGATTGCAAAGCAAGAGTCAGTAAAACTGGCTCTTTTTTTTGCTTAGCAATACAATGAAGGCCACGCCCTCGTAGTGGTCTTATGGGACAACTAAATCAATCTGCAATTCCGGGGAGAACAACTCTTCTAGATGCAGTCAATATCCTTTTAGAAAATATTGGTGAGCAGCCAGTAAACACTTTGGAGGATGAGCAGATCACAGACGCTCGTATTGCGGAGCGAACATTATTAGAGTTTCACAAAGAAGGTCAAATCAAGGGTTGGAGCTGGAACACAGAAGTTGACTATCCGTTTAGTAAAAACTCCACTACAGGAGAAGTAACTGTTCCATCTAATTTATTGAAGTGGCAATTAGATCCTTACTTGTATGCCAATAGATATGTTTTGCGAGGTCAAAGAATATATGACAGAGATAAAAGAACTTTTACTTTAGAATCCCATGTTGACGAAATAGTTGCAGATGTTATCTGGGGTTTGCCTTGGGATGATACGCCAGAAGCTTTTAATAGATGGATAACAATTAGATCTGCAAGAGTTTTTAGTTCAAGAGTTTTAGGTTCTACTGATTCATTTAGATATACGGCAGCAGATGAAGAAGCAGCTCAAGTCATTTTGGAAAGAAATGAACAACAGCAAGAACAGCCCAACTTGTTAACAGGTGATCGAGGTTATCTACCGTTTAGAACTATGGCTCCCGCCTCTGGCTTGAGTAGTAGACGACTTAGCGCTGGTGTAAGACTCTAATGGCTTTACGTTCTTACAACATTCCAAATCTCACTCAAGGGATTTCACAACAACCAGACGCTCAACGTGATCCAACACAAGCAGAGATTCAAGTCAATGCAGTTTCATCAATCGTCGAAGGGCTACGAAAAAGAGACTCAACACAAGTCTTGGCAGAAGTCTCTAGCACCAGTTTTGGAGACTGTTTCATCCATAGTATTCTTAGGGATAATACTGAAGAATATCTTGCCGTTGTAAGTAGCTCTGACGTTAAAGTTTTTGATTTAGAAGGTAATCAAAAAACTGTAAATAAATTTGGACTTACTTATTTAAACAACGTAACTTCTGCACGTACAGACATACGTTGCGTAACGATTGCAGATTATACGTTTATAACTAACACAAAAAGAATACCAGCTACAAAAACAGCTACTGCTCCAATAACAGCAAGACCCGCTGCTCACGAAGCATTAGTTTGGATTAAAGGAGCTTCTTACGGAAATACCTATAAATTAACAGTTAATGGTGATCTTTCAGAAGTTCAAACTGCTGTTGCGGCTGTTGTTTCTTCTGGTGGAAGTGTTACTGAAAATAGAATTAGTTCTGCTGAAATTGCACAAAATTTAGCAGATGGTTTAAATGTTTCTGGTGTAACTATTACTCGTAGCGGTTCAGTTTTACATCTCACTTCTGCAAGTGCAATTACGCTAGAAGCTACTGATGCTAGGGCTAACCAAGATATAACTGTTTTCTTAAGAGAAGTACAAGCTTTTACAGAGTTACCAACGATTGCACCGCAAGGCTATCAAATACATATCATTGGCGACCCCGGAAATAATTACGACGGTTACTATGTTGAGTTCAAATGTAAGAGTGGAACTTTTGGAGAAGGATCATGGATAGAAACAGTTAGTCCGGGGGTTGAATATGAAATAGATGAGGACACAATGCCTCACATATTGGTGAGGTTAAGTAATGGTCAGTTTTATTTTGGTCCCGCTGATAAAAGCACCCAATCGGGTACTGAAATGCCTAAATGGGGAGATCGAATTGCTGGTGATTACGACACTGCTCCAGATCCAAGCTTCATTGGTTTTCCAATTAATGACATCTTTATCTATAAAAATAGACTTGGCTTTTTATCAGATGAAAATGTAATTCTCAGCAGAGTAAGATCATTTTTTGAATTTTTTCCTGAAACAACTACAACAATATTAGATACTGATCCGATAGATGTTGTTGCTAGTAATAACAGAGTTTCAGTATTAAAATATGCAGTTCCTTATCAAGATGAATTAATACTTTTTAGCTCACAATATCAATTTAGATTTAATGCTGCTGAAACAATATTAACTCCTCAAACAGCGCAAATAACTGTTTTAACTCAGTTTGAAGTTGATACAAATGTCAGGCCACAACTGGCGGGTGGCGGTATTATCTTTTGCCAAGCTAACGGAGATTGGTCGCAGTTTAGAGAATTTAGTGTTCGAGGAGCTGGTACTGCTTTAACTGCGGATGCACAAGATTTATCAGGCTATGTCTCAGCTTTTGTGCCAAGCGAGATGTTTAAGCTAACCGTTAATGATACAAGCAATGTCATGTTTGGCATTAGCGGCAAAACAGGGTATCAGAAGCGTATTTATGTTTTTAAATTCTTCTTTAGAAATACAGGCGAAGGTACTGAAAGAGTGCAATCAAGTTGGAGTTATTTTGATTTTTCAGGCGCTGATGAAGTTCTACAAGTTTTAGCTATTAGAGAAACCTTGTATTGCATGATGCGATATGGCTCAAAGGTTTACTTAGAAACAATGTCTGTCATGGATAGATCTCAAGAGCCTTTAGCCGGATCTCCATATCCTTTGCTTTTGGATAGGCGTGTCTCAACTACCACAGAAACCCCAACAGCAATGAGAGTTTCTGCTGGAAGTTATGACGCAAATACAAAACAAACTACATGGACATTGCCTTATACAGTCGCAAGTGAAACGCAAGCATGGAGTGGTTACACAACGACGCAAAATGGAGGTGTATATCTCGGTTCCACATCGTCAGGTAATCAGATTGTTGCTACTGGTGATTGGTCTACAACTCCAATTTATTTTGGAGAACCTTATAACTTTAGATACCGTTTTACACGTTTTAAATTATATAAAGAGATAGGAGGAGGAAAAGCAGCAGCAAACGTAGAAAGAACGCAAGTGCGTACTGCAAAACTTAGGTATCACGAATCTCATTATTTTGAGATACATGTTTTACCTGAAGGAAGGAATACAGGTATCTATAAATTTGATGGCACAATCCTTGGATCAAGGGATTCGACCTTGGGGAGTTCTTTTCCAAACGGATGGACGATTGACAATGAAAGAATCTTTGAAGGGGTGTTTAATATCCCGATTATGAGCCGAGGCGAAAGGTGCATGGTAGAGATACATAACAGGACTCCTCACCCATGTAAGTTTTCAACATGTGAATGGGTCGCTTTAATAACAAGTAAAGCAAGCAGTTTGCGATGAAGTGGGCAAGATGTGATCCTTCTATGATCTACGAGATTGGAGAGAACTTGAGAAAAGAAGATCAAACAGAAGTCAAGTTAAGTCATGGCTTAACAGGGCTGGAAGCCTGTGAACAATGTTATTTAGCCTCTAATGTAATTCAGGCAATAGAAGGGGATGATGGCGATCCTGTTGGCATTACAGGGGTAGTTGGTAATAGTATTTGGTTATTAGGTACTGAAAAGTTGACATCTACTAAACATCACAGGTGGCAGTTATCGCTTTATGGTCGAGAATGGGTGGAATACTGTATGGAAACTGCTGGCGGTATGGTTGAAAATTATGTTTATTCAAAGAATAAATTATCAATTCGTTGGTTAAAACATTTGGGCTTTAATATTGAAGCACCTAAACCTTACGGGGTTGCAGAGGAAATGTTCTGTCACTTTTGGAGGAAGAGTTAATTATGGACCCTTTATTAGGTTTTGGCGTTCAACTGGGACTTGGATTTCTCCAAGGCAGATCTCAGGCAGCAGCTTATAAACAAAAATATATTAATGATGTTGCTTATAAAACAGCTCAAGATGAGTATTCACAATGGGCTGCAAATTTACAAGCACAGCAAACAAATATCAATCAAGATTATTCTTATTGGCAAGAAAGGCTTAACTATGGTCAGCAACAAAGACATGCTTACAACTTAAGAGCTGTTGAAATATCTAAGTCAATCGCTCAAGCAGATGTTGTTGCAGAGACTAGAACAAAAGCAAGTTTAGGTTTTTTACAAAGAAGTCAAGCGATAAAGGCTAGGCATGAGCAAGAGTCAATGTCAGAAGCCATGTCTTTGTATCACACAAAAGTACAAGGCTTAAGAGCTAGGGCAGCGGCTGGAGCTTTAGGAGCTAATGGAATTGGAATGGTTGATGCTATTCAAAGAGATTACGCAAGACAAGTTGGCGATAAAGCAACTATTTCTCAGATCAACCAAAACTTGAGAGATGGTCAATACACAAGAGAGCAGGCTGGAAATATTGCCCAATATTTAAGTGAATTTAATTCTCAGAAGTTCTATCAAGAGCAAGAAATTTTAGATCCATTGCCACCGTTTCCACCAATTCCGGCATTGGTTGGAGCTGTGCCTCCATCAATGGTTGGCAGTCCACCAAGTTCTTCTGCTGCAATGTTAAGCGGAATCGCTGGTGGATTCTCTGCTGGCTTAAACACTTATGTCGGCCTTAAAGGTCTTACTAACTAATGGCTAGACAACAACGAATCGATCCCGGCAAAATTGTCCCAACAGCAAAGCCTGTTCAAACATTTTTCAAAACAACTCCCGCCAGTGTTGCTCCCGCAGCAAATGTTCCCAAGTTTGGCAACGTAAAAGGGATCAATATTATTCAGCGTGGAAGTGTTGCCAATGTTCAGGGATATAACAGTTTCGCTCAATTATCAGAAGCTATTGGGAAGTTAATGCCAGCTTTTGATGCTGGAGCAAGACTTTTAGCAAGTAATGAATATGAGAAAGGCAGTAATGAAATGCTTAGAGCTGCTGAGAACTTAAACACTGAGTCGTTATACAAACTCATTCAACATTCGACACTGAGCAAAAAAATAGAGGAGCAAGATCCGATAGCTGGAATACAGATGGATGAGATGAATATGTATAGAAGAGCTGGTGCGTTAAATCAAGCAAGTGAGATAACTAAAAGCTTTGTAAAGCCTATGTTTAATTATGCTTGGGCGCAGTCTGGTGGAGAACTAGCTTTCTTAGATCCGGGCCATCCAGATATTTTAAAAACAAAAGCAAGAGTAACTAATGCAATTTCTAATATTTTTGGATTAGATGAATTTAGCCCCGGATTTCAAAAGAAAGTTGCTCCATTAATAACTAGAGAATCTGAGGCGTTTTCAGAAAAACATTTCCAAGCAAATTTAAAATTAAAAAAAGAATCAATGACTGTGCAAACAGCATTGGGTTTTGAAAATATTTTATTGAATACAAACATAGGACCAAACTACGAAAATCTTCCTGTCTTAAGAGAAACAGTTAGAGGTTTTTGGGATCAAAGAAGAGTTGAATCAGGTCTTGGTGGTGAGTCTGCCGCGATGATAAAAAAATCAATTTTGCAAACTGCTAAGAGGATGCAGTTGTTAATTAAAACAGGTAATCCAAAGCAACAAGCACAAGCATTAAGAGCCTTAGAAATAATGAGCTTATTGCCTGCGGGTCTGGGGCAAAGACCAAAAGATCCAACAGAAGATGCTATTGGTTCGCTTGATAACGATATAACTATTGGTGATGCCTATGGTCCCGAAATATATGTAAAGAGAGCGTCGATTGATGAGGCGTTTTACAAGGTAAGAGATAGAGCGCAAAAGAACGCAAAAGCATTGTTTGACGTTGAATACGGAAAGAAATTATTTGATGCTTATTTAAAGAACGATGTAGAACTTATTCAAACAATAGAAGCAGAAATTTATGGTGATTATGAAACCGCTGATTTTGACAGAATAGGTAAACAAGAATTTATAAAAAACATTAGAGAAGGAGCCAATAATCAAAGAGAGTCAAATATCGAATTACTAAACAAAGAAGATGTCAATAATTTTATGAATAAATGGGCTTCAACTTTTGGAAGCGATTGGAATCCAAAAGAAGCTAACGAGGAGTTTATGAAGATATACGAGAAAATAGAATATAGCCAATACAAATTGGATGTATTACAGCAAAAAGAGAATCTATTTCAATCTCAACTAACAGATGCTAATAACGCTGTTAATAATACTGATTTAAAGAAATTAATAAATGACGAAATGAAAGTCATTACTGAACAATATTATCCAGATTTGTTTGCAAGATTAATAACAGAAGGAGGCGACACAGATGTATTGAAATACATGATGAATAAAGACATAGATGAAGCAGTAGCTATAAGAAATTTCTATCCAAAATTAAAAGCAAAAATAATGACAGCTATTGATGAGGAGTTAATAAGTATTGGAAAAGGAGGATCGTTAAAGTTCGACAAATTAAGTGACATTGTAACCAAAGCGACTCAAGACATAGTTGGAAATGAATCTTTAATCAATCAATTATTGCCCGGAAGAGCCACAGGTTTTGAACCTACAGAAACAGAAGGAGCAGAATTTATTGATGGTAAATATGACTATGGAATGACAGCTAAAAAAGAGGATTTATTAAAACTTGACCAACAACCTGTTTACAGCATGAAAGCAATAAAACGTATTTATGAAGATTACGACAATAAATCAAATATTTTCTTAGGTAATTTCAATGATTTTGGATTTAAAAAATCAGCATCAAGATTAGATATAACTCCTGAAAAGTTGTTACTTATTCATTTAGAACATTATAAAAATTATCCAGCAGCGCAAGAGTGGATGCCAGATGAAGAGGCGTTAAAAAGATTAGAGATTTCTGGCAATCAAGCGCAAGGGATGAATGATGCTTTGTACGCATCATCTCCGGGTGCTTCGCCTTTGGCTAAAAATAGTCGTTTATTTGAAAACATTCTTTTTGGGGTTTAACCAATGACTAACACACCGTATCAAGATCCTTTGGAGTTAGGCAGTCAGCTTTTAGTAGAAGAGGATGAAGATGAAAAAGAAGAAATAATTCCAGAACCAAAGAAAGAAAAGACTATTCGGGAAACATTGCCGCAATGGGCGACTGATCCGTCGGTTATGAAGAATGAAAAGAATTGGTTTAAAAAGTTTGGTTATTCTCTTATCTTTGGTGATTATCATCCATCGCATTTAACTGGTTTAAAAGTAGGAGATAAACCTTTTTTAGATCACACAAAAGATGAATTAAAAGATATATCTGGTAGAGATATTGTTCAAATGGAAGCAGATAGGTTAAGGGACAATATAAAAGGGGAAATTGATCATTACCAAGATGCTTTTGAAAACAAACAGTATGGAGCAATAGCAACTAGACCTATCTATAACGCCGCTAGAATTGCATTACCAAATAGAGATATAGCTAATAGTCTTTACTTAGGATTACCAACTGCTGTTACTGGGACTGCAAGATTTCTAGCTAATACAAGAAATGTAGATATAAGCGGAATTACACAAGGAATAAATGATGCTTTTTACGGAGGAGCTGGAGAGTTTACAACAAAACTTCAAGGTCAGATGACTGTGGAGGAGAGAACAAATGACGCATTAAGAACTGAAATAGTAGGTGCATTAGCTTCAGCTCCAGTTTGGTTTAAAGCTTTAGGTGCGCTTAGAAATATTCCTGTTATTGGAAAAGTAGCAGGTTTAGTAGATCCAAGAACTGCAAAAACTCCATTGGGTTTAGTTTTCAAATCACTTGGGTTTGCGGGTGTAGAAGAATTAACAACTGCAATGACAACAGACCCAAGAATTACAGGAAGTATTGCAGGGTTATTTGTTGGAGATGAGAGAGATCCGGCTATGCAAGACGGATTGACTATGAATCAGGCTTATCTAGAAAAAATCAAATTTGATGTTCCTTTAGGTATGGCTATTGGTGCGTTACCTGAAGTAATGGAAGCTTTAGGATCTTTAAAAGGATCTCCAGCGTTAAAAGATTTCAAGATTGATTTAGGTGATTTACGGAATTCAGTTGAATGGAAAAATCTTCAAAAATTAAATATTCAAAATTTAACTCCGAGCTTTAGAAGAGCTAAAAGAAGCAAGAATTATGCAAGAAAAGCAGAAAATACTAGAAATTTTTTAGAAGAAGAAGGCATTATCAAAAAAGATGATGTTGGTAAATATGACAGTCCAGTTGTTCCTAAAGATGCAAATGACGCTGAAGCAGCATTTAGAGAAAAATTTATACCAGTAGATCAATCAGTTCCTGAAATAGATACCACAATTCAAACAGCCGACAATCTTGTTGACGAGGATGTAAGCGAAGTATTAGCCAGAGTGCAGGGAGGAGAAAATCATGTTGATGTTATAGAAGAAGTTTCACAAAGAGAAGAAATAGCGGCTGCTCCAGATGCAACTTTTGGATTAACTACTGCTCCTATTTCGTCTTTAAGTGGAACTAAATATTACGAACAACTTGGCTCTATAGATTTACCAACACTTAGAACTGTTGCTAATAGCGATGATCAGTTTGGTCTTGAAATTTTAAACCTTACTGGAAAAGAAGCTAATGAACTAGATAGATCAGAGTTAATTGAAAGCTTTAAACTTTTAGAGCAAAAAGGTAAGGCTGTTTTACCTAACCGATTAACTGGTCAGCAATATTTAAGTACTGATGAAATAGCTGTAGATGTTAATAGATTTCAGTACAAACAAAATGTTGATCAGTCAGGAGTACAAAAAGGTGGTTCCTTACAAGGTGTTGAGAAATGGAATCTTGATCTAGAAGGTACTGTTGATGTTTGGAGAGATCCAGCA
>VTLG01008089.1_pt1 | contig 17665 bp, 26 predicted proteins | sample 4694571 | NCBI WGS metagenome assembly VTLG01 (sample SAMN12604809, study PRJNA352737) | marine metagenome | biome: ENVO:00000447; feature: ENVO:00000209|ENVO:00000569|ENVO:01000036; material: ENVO:00002151; isolation source: viral sequences binned using virsorter ... | reverse complement strand
GGTGACTTTAGAACTACTACTATTGCAGGTGTAAGTATAATAGCTTGGAATACTGGAGAAGAGATAAGAGCATATCGTAACTATGGTATTAACCAGCCAGCAGGAACTTTAGCTGCTCCTATAGTTACTTCAGAACCAAGATTACACTGCGAAGTTAAGCATGGTCAAATGGTTTGGGTTACCTTAGACCCTAATCCTACTATGGATGTAGAACAATGGACTGCAGGAGCATTTGACTGTATTGCTGATGCTATAGATACTGAAGAATTAGAAGTATTTCATTATCATAAAGCTGTAATAGATACTAACTATAAACTTTGGCATGATACTAACTCTGAATTTTATCATGACTTTATGCATTATTTTAACAGAGTGTCAGGATTCAACGACGAGTACTTTGCAAGAAAAAATATTCCTTTCGATAACGGTCATGTCAATGTTAGCAGTTTTACTGTTAACTACGAAGAGTATGATGGCTTTGAAGATAGAGGAGAGCTTTCTTTTCCTAATTTGCCTCCTAATCAATGGTATATGGTCGATCTCTTTCCGGGATATAACTTTAATTTGCGAGGATCAGCATATCGATCAGATATTGTTACTCCGATAGGACCTGATAAAGTATTAATAGAATTTAGAGGTTATGGTTTAAAAAATGATACTGATGAAGAAAGAAAGACTAGAATAAATCATCATAATTCTATATGGGGACCTTTTGGTCGTAACTTGCATGAAGATCTTATTGGTGTTGCTGGTCAAGGAACAACTATGAGACAAGGTACTGAAACTAGAAATATTTTACATGGTAGACATGAAAATAGTACTATTCATGATGAAGTTGGAATGAGACATTATTATGCAAAATGGGGTGATTTTATGGGTATGAATCCTTCTAATCCTCTACAACAATTTGAAATAGCAGCTGAATAGGAGTAAAAAATGAGAGAGTTCGTATATAATAGTTGGGAAGGCGTTATGAATATGAATGTTAACCCGTTAAGACATATTCCTGATTTACAGGTCAGGCATGTAACGCTACAGATATTAGCATGGATGTGGTGTATTATATTTTCTATGTATATAGGTAGTTGGTTTGTTATGGGTATTACTATGGTAGCTCATGCTTTATTCTTAGCAGGTATTGTACTTACTGTAGCAACATTCGAAGCAGCAAAATCTAATCCAGCATTTTTCTTAAAGAATGATGGTTATCATAGCTTTCCAAGAGCAAGACAAACTATGTGGGTAAATGGACAAAAAGTAAAATTAGATAAGAATGACCCAGGTGGTGAACACGAATAGGAGACGTCCTATATGAGCATGTGCTCAAACAACCGAAAGGAGAATGGACTGCGGTCCAGCATCTAGCATTTATAAGCTAGCTCTGCAATATAGAGAAGAGGTACCGCAGAAGACCTCTTTTCTTTTTCTAAAAAAATTCTATAGATTATTATAATATAAACGTGAAAGAGAGGTAAAATGCCGTTTCCTGCGTTTATTGAGACTACTCGTGATGGCGAGAAAGCTTATGATGTTTATACTCGTATGCTTAAAGATAGGATTGTTTTTCTTACTGGGGTAGTTAGAGAAGAGATGGCTAATCATTTAGTTGCTCAGTTATTACTACTGGAATCGCAAAACGATAAAGCACCTATTGTAATGTATGTAAACTCACCAGGTGGGTCTGTTACTCATGGTATGTCAATATACGATACGATGCAGTATATAACCTCTCCTATTCACACGGTAGTAATAGGTCAAGCAGCATCTATGGCCTCGTTGCTCGCTTGCTCAGGTGCTCACAGATCTATTACTACCAACTCTAGACATATGATTCATCAGCCTTTGGGTGGAGCTTCTGGTCAAGCTACTGATGTATTGATTCATGCTAATGAACTAGTTAGATGGAAAGAAGTACTTACTAGTATTTATCAAAAGCATACAGGACAAGAATATTCAAAGCTTGAAGCTGATATGGAAAGAGATAATTATATGACTGCAGAGCAAGCAAAAGAATATAATCTAGTTGATGAAATTGTGGAGAATAGAGTTGAAAGTACAACTGATTGATAGTATGGGAAGTGATGTTAACGTAGTTAACGCAGCAAGAGTTTCTTTCGCTAAAGAGGTTGAAAGTTTTTCTGAAAGAGATGAAAAACTAATTAATTATTTAGCTAGTCATGATCACTGGACTCCTTTTAGTCAAGTTCAATATCAAGTAAGAATAAGTGCTCCTATATTTGTAGCTCGTCAATGGTATAAACATCAAATAGGTATTTCTCGTAATGAAGTTTCTAGACGATATGTTGATTATACCCCGGAAGTATATAAAACAAGATTATGGAGAAAAAGACCAGAGAATAAAAAGCAAGGATCATCAGATACTAGTTTTTTTTCTGAGTCAGAACTTGATACTGTTTCATTTATATACGAAGATGCTACTAGACATGCTACTGATGCGTATAAAGCTCTAATTGAAAGAGGAGTAGCTCCTGAGCAGGCTAGAGCAGTTTTACCTCAAGGTTGCTATACTGAATGGGTAGAGACTGGCAGTCTAGCTGCGGCAGCTAGAATAGTAAGTTTAAGAGATCAAGATGATGCTCAAAAAGAAATAAGAGATCTTGCTATAATGTTATCGAAAGAAGTAAAAGATATAGCTCCTGTGAGCTGGAAAGCATTAACAAATGTTAATTGAAAACGATGTTAAGTTAGATTTTAGCGACGTTCTTATACGTCCTAAAAGATCTACTTTAGAAAGTAGAAAAGAAGTAGATTTATGTAGAACGTTTAAATTTAGAAATTCAGGACAAGATTGGGTTGGAATTCCTATTATAGCATCTAATATGGATACTACAGGTACTTTAGAGACAGCTAATATTCTTAAGCCTCTTAGTATTTCTACTTGTTTACATAAACATTTTGAAGTAGAAGATCTTTATAATGTATTTTTTGAAGAGCAAGATTATATCTATTATTCAATGGGTATATCTGAATTAGATGTTAGAAAATGGAAGCAGTTAGAATCTAAACTACCATTAAATAATATAAGACATGTATGTATAGATGTAGCTAACGGTTATACTGAAAGATTTATTAACTTTGTTAGAGATTTTAGAATTGATAATCCTGATGTAATTATTACTGCAGGTAATGTTGTTACTGCAGATATTACTCAAGAGCTTATTTTGAATGGAGCTGATATTGTTAAAGTTGGCATCGGACCAGGATCGGTCTGTACCACTAGGGTTCAAACTGGTATTGGCTATCCTCAGCTTTCTAGTATTATTGAATGTGCTGACGCCGCTCATGGCTTGGGTGGTCATATTATTGCTGATGGAGGTTGTACATCTCCTGGTGATGTAGCTAAAGCATTTGCTGCTGGAGCTGATTTTGTTATGCTTGGGGGTATGCTGGCTGGTCATGAAGAAAGCGGAGGAGAAACTATTACTAAAGATGGACAAATGTATAAAGTTTTTTATGGCATGTCATCAGATACTGCTATGAAAAAATATTCTGGTGGAGTCGCAGAATATAGATCTACTGAAGGAAAGACTGTAAAGATTCCATTTAGAGGACCGTTAATTAATACTGTTAACGATATTCTAGGGGGTATAAGAAGTGCATGTACATATGTAGGAGCTCAAAAACTTAAAGAGCTTTCCAAATGTACTACGTTTATAAGAGTCAACAATACACATAACAAGGTATATTCAAATGAAAATTGAAAACTTTATGGATGAAAACTATACTTTTACTAAAGAAATAATATTAAATAATGAGCTAGAGAGTTCAGTTAATTGTGAGTTTAATAGCAAGAATAATATTTCTGAAGTGCTACAAAGCATGCTTTTATTTCTACGTGCAGCTGGATATGATTACGTAGATAAACTTATTGCCGTAAAGACTGATGGAGATGAGCTTTCAAGCGATGATGACATCTCTGAAGAGATTGCCGAAGTTTTAGAAAAAGTAGTTGTAGAACTTGACTTAAAAAAGAAAAAGAAAGATCAACCTAACTTGGAATTAGTTCATAATGAAAAACCTGAAAAACCTACTGATACTAGCTAGTATCCTAATTACTACTCCTGCTTTAGCTACTGAATGGAGAACTAAACCTGTTCAGTGCGGTTCGGCGGAATCTGCTCAAGAAATACTCAAAGACCATGGAGAAGAACCTTTGGTCGGAGGATTAACAAATATAAGAGGACCAGATGATAGAGAAAATTTTATGTATCCCTTTTATTTGTTTGTTAATCAAGATACAGGAACGTTTACTATTTTCGAACATCATGTAGTTACAAATGAAGTTTGTATAATTGGATACGGGAACGGTATTAGTTTCGAAGTTGAAAAATTATTCGTTCCTAAAACTAACTCTTAATAAATAATTTGCCAGGTTGCTCCTGTAGTGTAAAATAGCAGTATTATAAATTTTTTATCTACTGGAGCAACGATGGACTTTTACGAAAACTTATTCATAACTACCCTTATAACTGTAGTAGGCTTTATTGCATGGCGCGTTTGGACTATCGAATCTAACCACCTAAGGCATTTGAATGAAGATATTAAAGAGCTTAAAACCGATATTAAGTGGCTTATCGAATTTCATAAAAAAGAAAAGTAGCCTATTTCTTTTCATTATAATTTTACCTAATAATTCATTTGCTTTGACAGATGAACAGCATAAGTTTGTTAACCAAATAAATTATTGTCTTACTCAGCTTTATAAAAGAATACCTGAAAATAGACATATAGATAAAGAAATAATTATTGCTATGGCTACTATAGAATCTAACTTTGGAAAAAGTAGATTTGCTACATTAGGTTATAACTTTTTTGGTATTAGAACCTTTAATCTAGATAAGCCTCATATAAAGCCAAAAGGATATGAAAATCCTAATTTTGGTCTTATAAAATTTGAGCATTTTTGTGAATCAGTAAATTATACTGTATGGACTTTAAATGACCATCCAGCTCATAAAAGATTCTCTCAAACTAAAGATGTAAAAGATCTTCATAACTGGGCTGCAGATCCCGATTATCGTAATAAAATTAGAAGACGTATAAAATTCATTAGAGAAAATTCTCATTAAACACCTTATAATATATATGGAGGTGTGATTATGGTAAGAAGATCTAAAGTAGATATGTCTGCGAATATTAAATCGCTTATGGATAAAGAAAAGCCAGAGCGTAAAAAGATTAGACGTGCTCGTAGACCTATGTCAGCAGAACAAAAAGCAGCTGCAGCTGAAAGACTAGCTAAAGCTAGAGCTGCTAAGAAGCCTGCTAAAGGCAAAACTTTTCATGAAGTAGTTTATGATGAAAAAAGACAGTTTAAGCCTCTTAAAGAAGTTCAAGGTTGGCTTAAAGAAGCTAAAGAACAAGCTTATTCATATAAAAAAGATATGCGTCGTTTTAAAGAAAAATCTAAAGAATGGGTAGCCGCATCAGATAAGTATCATTATTGGTATGGTTATGTAAATGATATAAACTGGTATTTAAGACATGGAGATTGGATCTCTAATACTTACGGTTCTCAACAACAGAATAAGACTAAATGGAAAGTAGTAGTACCGGCTTTTTATCCCGATGGTTCGAGAAAAGATCAAGTAACTGCTACTATAATAGAAGACAAGCCGAAGAAGCGAAGAAAAAGGAAAACGAAATGAAGCTATCTAAAAAGACTCTAGCAATATTGAAAAACTTTGCTACGATTAATCAGTCTATTGTAGTTGAACCTGGTAAAAAGCTAGAAACTATATCTAATGTAAAAGATATCTTTGCTAAGGTAGATGTAGAAGAAGAGTTTGTAACTGGTTTTGCTATATATGACTTGAACGAGTTTCTTGGGGTAGTTAGTTTATTTGAAGATCCTGACTTCGAATTTAACGATGGTGAAGTAATTATATCTCAAGGCTCTATGAAGCAGAAATACTTCTATGCTGACCCTGCGGTTATTACTTCACCTCCTGAAAAAGGAGTAAGTTTACCTTCTGTAGAAGTAACCGCTTCTATGAAAAAAGAACAGTGGGGTGTAGCTATTAGAGCTGCTTCGGCTAATAATGCTTCTACGCTAACGTTTACTAATGGTAATATTCTCTTGCATGATAAAGGTGTACCTAATTCTAATAACTTTGTATTCGAAGGTGTTGCGTCTCATGATGTAGATTATAACTTATCTATAGCGGTTGAGAAACTTAAGATGGTTATGGATGATTATAATATTGAAGTATGTTCGAAAGGCTTAGCCAGGTTCGATGGTGCTCAAGGTATTGAATATTTTATAGCTCTTTTACCGGATGGCAAATATGGCTCTTAGTAGTGAAGACAGAGAAAAACTTGAAGGTTTAATATATGATGCGCATTTCGCTGCTTCAAAATATTTAGAATCTCAAAAAGATATTCACAGAAAATTATTAGAAGTAAGTGTTAACGAAGCTTTAGAAACTCTTAAACAACTTAAAGAAGAAGTACAAAAAGATGAAATGGTAGGTAACTATAAAATTCATTTGCTTGTTCCGTTTCAGTTAGTTGAATTACTTAATAAAAGAAAGAAAGATGAAAAAAGCACTCAGAATTCATAAAAGTAGATTCGCTAGATTAAGAAGAAGATTTTCTAGAGAATGTTGGTCATGTAAAATCTTTAAAAAAAGAAGAGAGATTTTTCAAAGAGAAAAAAATGAGAAACCAATTCGAAAAAAAATGGAGTAAGACCTTTAAGAATTTTAATTCTTTAGGTAAATCCGGTGTAGTAACAGGTAATGCTGTTGCTATAGAAGTAGATGGTGTTGTCTATGAAACTCTTAAACAAGCTAAAGAAGAAACAGGAAAGTCTCTTTGGTGGCTGAAAAAACACGGAAAAATATTATAATAATTATCGCAGCGCGAGGGTATGATGAATAGCGACTTTCTTTATGTAGAAAAATATCGACCTAAAACTATTGAAGAATGTATTCTTCCTAATAGTATAAAGAAGGTATTTTTGACTCTTAGAGATAAAGGAGAAATCATCAACCTATTGCTCTCTGGTGGGGCGGGTTCTGGTAAGACCTCAGTAGCTAGAGCACTTTGTAATGAACTGGGTTGTGATTATATCATAATCAATGGCTCAGAAGCGCGCGGTATAGATATGGTTAGACAGCAAGTCTCCTCGTTTGCGTCTACCATGTCTACTAACGGCAAGGTGAAAGTTGTGATTCTCGATGAAGCGGATTACATCACACCCGAAGCACAAGCTGCTCTCCGCAACTTGATTGAATCCTTCTCTTCATCTTGCCGTTTTATTCTTACATGTAACTTTAAAGCTAAAATTATTCAGCCTCTGCATTCTCGTTGCTCTGTAGTAGACTTTACTATTGAGAAAAACGAACTACCTAAACTGCAAGCTGAGTTTGCTAAAAGAGTTATTAGTATACTTAAGACTGAAGAAGTAGAGTTTAGTACTGAAGTTATATTAGAAGTTATAAAACGTTACTTCCCTGATAATAGAAGATGTCTTAACGAACTACAACGTTATGCTAATATTTCCGGTAATATTGATACTGGTATTTTATCTGTTGTAGATAGTTCTAAGGTAAAAAATTTAGTGGGATTTATAAAGAAGAAAGACTTTAAATCTTGTCGTCAGTGGATAGCAGATAATCCTGATCCGGATGTATTGTTTAACGAACTTTATCAAAATATATCTGGTTTAGTTGACTCTTCTTCTATACCTGAGCTCATACTTATTATGGGCGAATATCAACATAGAGCAGCTTTCGTAGCTTCTCAAGAGATAAACCTTGCAGCTTTCGTTGTAGAGGTAATGAAGAGTGTAAAATGGAAATAACTCAAAGTTTATTAGGTGTATTCAAAACAAGTAGTTTAGCTCTAGCTTTAACTTATACGCTTGGTCATGTTATTATAGCAATGAATGTAGTATATTGGTTAACAGGCTCAACCATATGGGAAGCTGGTTTAGTTGCATTAGTAGAGCCTTGTATTAATGGTGTTTGGTTTTATGTATTGCATAAAGCTTGGTGTAAGCTAAATGGAAATTGATTTATTTGGAAATGTTATTCAAAAGCAAGAAGAGTATGAAGTAAATACTTCTAGTGACTCTCCGTTTATCTATATGAATAATATTGCTAATAAAAAATATCCTGATTCTATGGAAGGATATAATCCTTTTCTAACTAATCTAGGCTTTAGTCAAAGAAAAGATACTATACTGTATGCTAATGAAATGAATAAATATTCTGAACTACCTGAGGTAGCTCAGTTTGATTTCTATTATTATAGTTTACCTAAGAAAAACTATTTTGCAAAATGGGCAAAGAGGTTGAAGACTGAAGAAACTGAAATGATAATGGAATATTTTAAAGTTTCGTATAAAGTAGCGAAGCAGTATGAAAAGATATTACAAAGTAAACAAATAAAACAAATTAAAGAATGGTATGAAACTAGAAAAGGAGGTAAATAAATAATATGCGGATCTTCTAAATTATGGAAGATAGACATGTTAGATAATTTACTTGAAGTGCGATTGCGAGAAAAAGATGACTTCCTCAAAATCGTTGAAACGTTAACTAGGATAGGAATATCAACTAGAGATAAAAAGCTAGTACAAACCTGCCATTTATTTCATAAACGAGGTAAGTACTATATCTGTCATTTTAAAGAACTATTCAAATTAGACGGCGTAGATAAATCTCAAATATCAGATGAAGATATATCAAGAAGAAATGCTATAGCAAAATTATTACAAGAATGGGGTCTTTGTCAGATTGCAAATGTAAAAAGCGCTGAACCCTCATCATTAAATAGAGTTAAGATTGTTCCTTTCTCAAAGAAAAATGAATATACCCTCAAGCAAAACTATACCATTGGTAAAAAATCAGTCATATAGACTATAATATAGGTATGGATTACTATACTAATATTGTTCGCCGTGGTGATAAGTTGCTCGTAAGAGGAATAAGAAACGGAGAAGAGGTTCGTGACAAAGTACGTTACGAACCTACTCTTTTTATCGAACATCATAAAGAGTATGGATATAAATCTCTATATGGTAAAAGTCTTAAACCTATAGAGTTTTCTAATATGAACGAAGCTTTTGAGTTTTCTCAAGAGCATAAAGACTCTAACTTAAAAATATATGGTTTTCCTAGATTTGAATCGCAATACTCTCTTGAGAATTATGGCGATGCTATGGATAAGTGGAATAAAAAAGATCTAAGAATATTCAATATAGATATTGAGGTCTTTTCTAACGAAGGTTTTCCTGAAGCTAAAGATGCTGCTTATCCTATTACTGCTATCTGTATTCACGATTCTAAAGTTGATAAGTTTATTACTTTCGGTCATGGAAAATGGAATGAAAAAGACTCTATACTTCCTGAAGATATTCGTTCAAGAGTAGTTTATGTAGCTTGTAATACTGAAACTGATTTATTATCTAAGTTCTTGCAATACTGGAATAAGTTTACTCCTAATATTGTAACTGGATGGAATATAGAAAAGTTTGACTTTCCTTATCTATATAATAGACTAGAAAATATGGGTATTGGTGGTCATAGATTGTCTCCATGGAATAGAGCTTCTCTAAGACATATTAATACTTCTAGAGGTGAAGAGATAGCGGTATCTATTGATGGAGTAGATCAGATCGATTATATTGAACGTTATCGTAAAACTAAGATACAAGAATCTTATAGACTAGACTTTGTTGCTTCTGTAGAGTTAGGTGAACGTAAGTTAGACTACTCTGAAGTCTCTGGTTTGCATATGCTCTATAAAGAAAATTTTCAGAAGTTTATAGACTATAACGTTCAGGATGTTAATCTAGTTAAACGTCTCGATGAAAAGTTAGGACTTATCGATGCGCAGATAATGATTGCATATATGGCAAGTATTAACTATGGTGAGGTTAACTCTACTGTTAGGACTTGGGATAGTTTAATTAATAAAGAGCTACAAAAGGATAGAGTTATACCTCATTTTCATATTACTACTGCTGAGTCTGCTGGTAATATTCCGGGTGGTCATGTTAAAGAACCTCAAGTAGGTAAACATGGATGGTGTATGTCTTTCGACTTAAACTCTCTATATCCTCATCTTATCATGCAGTTTAATATCTCTCCTGAGACCTTTAGACCCGATGATCAAGTGTGGCCTATGGAAGGAGATATGGAAAGAGTTCAAAAATTCTTGTCTAAAGAGTCTTTTAAAGCTCCTAAAGGATTATCAGTATGCGGTTCGGGATACACGTTCTCCAATGAATTTGAAGGGGTAATACCACGTCTAATGCGTAGATTGTATGACGAACGTAAAATTATCAAACAAGCTATGCTGCAGAAACAGAGAGATGGAAAAGATGATTCCTTAGAAAATCTACGGCAGTATGTTATAAAGATTCTACTTAACTCTGGTTATGGCGCGTTCGTCAATAAGTATTTTAGATGGTATGATCAACGAATCGGTAAGTCTATTACTTTATCTGGTCAGCTAGTTATTCAGATTGCTGAACGAGAAATAAACAAATGGATGAATAAAGTATTACAGACTGATAATAAAGATTATATTATAGCTATCGATACTGATTCTAATTATCTTAACTGTCAACCTTTAGTAGATAAGTTCTTTTCAAATAAAACTAAAGATGAGATAGTAGATATCTTAGATAAGATTGCTAAGGAGCAGGTACAGAAAATATTAGAAGTAGGCTGGGAAGATACTAGAGAATATCTTAACGCTTACGATCAGAAGATGGTTATGGAAAGAGAAGCTATAGCGTCGTCTGCTTTCTGGACTGCTAAAAAACGTTATGCAATGTGTGTATGGGATATGGAAGGTGTACGAATGCCATCTGATAAACCTAAGCTAAAGATTCAAGGCTTAGATGCTATACGCTCTTCTACTCCTCAATCTTGTAGAGAAGCTCTACTTACTATGATTAGACTTACTCTTTTAGAAGATGAAAATACTGTGCAGAAATATATTGCTGACTTTAAACAAAGCTTTATCAATATGCAATTCGAAGATATTGCTTTTCCTAGAACTATGAATAATATAACTAAGATGACTCAAACTTCTGGATTTGGTAAAGGTACCCCTCCTCATATTAGAGGTGCTATAACTTTCAATAGACTGCTTAAAAAGTATAATCTTGAAAATGATTGGGAAAGTATGAAAGACGGAGAGAAGGGTAAGTTTATCTATCTAAGAGAACCTAATAACGTAGGTACTAATGTTTTATCTTTTAATCATACTGTACCTAAAGAGTTTGACTTTGTAAAATATATAGATTTTGAGAAGCAGTTTAGTAAAGCTATTATTGAACCTATGGATATTATTCTTTCTCCTATTGGATGGACTCCTGAAAAGCAGAATACATTAGAAGACTTTTTTGCTTAATAAATAGAACATAGAGGTGTACTATGGATTTAGAAATTGTAAAAAAGTTTGGTTCTCTCGCTGCTTATAGAGATTTCTTAACTGAAAAAATTAATGATGGCGCTGAGATCTCCAGAGGTAAAACTAATGGAGAAAAGTCTAAAGAAGAGAAAAAACAAGATAAGATATCGAAAGAAGTAGAGAAAAACGCTGATGGATCTTCTACTGAAACTCATTATGATACTGATGGAGAAGAACAAGCTCCTCCTGCTCCTCCGCCAGGCCCTCCAGTTGACCCGACAGGAGCTCCTGGTTCTCAAATTGCTGTAGGCAAAAAAAGCACTGATGATAATGAAGCTGACGCGGATAAAGCTGTATCAATTTCGCTTTCTGGTCAAAAAGAAAAGCTTAATTTGAAGCCTAAAATAGCAGTGAGAGGTTATGGAACTAAACGATAGTAACCTGGAGATATACGCAGCTAAGTATTATAGATCAGAATCGTGCTTAAGTAGAGAAGAGTTTATAGAAGATTTTAACAGGCACAAACTTGCGAAAAAACTGACTAAGAAATTTGCAGCGGAGAAGTCAGAAAATATTAGATTATTATGTAACCATATATTATGTTTTACTAATAGTTTTGATTTATATGCGTCTAAAAAAATATTAATGTATGGTATAACAGAAAAAGAAAAAATGGTTATGAAGACAGTATTAAATTATTTTGGTTTTTTGGTTCCTAATGAGATGCCAGATATTAGATTTGATTTATATACTGCAAAGATACTAAAAGAGATGGATAATGGCAGTTAATCAAGTTGTAGATACCGTAATTATTTTTAGAATATTGAGAAAATTAACTACTCCTTTCAATAAAACAGCAGCTTTCAAAGCAGGTGTTATAGATAAGAATGGCAAAATTTTAATTAAACCTAGAGAACGTACTCCAGCTCAAAAAAAGACTATTACATTACTTGATAGAATGGTATTCAACTTAAAAAGATTATTAGCTAAAGTTCCTGGAGGTAAAACTCAGTTTGCTTCTTATATTGCAGCACTAGCTTTGATAAAAGAACATGTACAACAAACTTCAGGAAAAGAAACTTCTAATGTTCTAATGGAAAAATTACAAGAGCATAAAATAGTACCTCCTATAAAACATGATCTATCTACACCCGAAGGTTTTATGGATGCCTGGGAAGAAGCAATGGCAGAGTCTATGGTATCTGGCGCTTCTACTGGAGGAGCTTTATCTGGTATAGGAACTAATGCACAGGTAAATGCAACCGGAATGGCAGGAATATCTCCTGTATTGGGTAAAAAACCTAAAAGAAGAAAAGATCTTAGAAAAATACTTGACAGATAAATTATAATATTACTATGTTCAAGTCTCTAAGTGAAAGTGTTATGCAGGGTTATTGCCCGTACTGTGGTAACGACTCTTTCGTATATACATATGAAGATGAAAAGATGTTCTTATGTCATCATTGTCAAAGACATCTTAGATATGAAAAGGTATTAAAAAATGATAACTTACATGGTAATGCTGTTGGGAGTTCAAGCTCTATTCAGTCGGTCAGTATCAACTATAGCACTGTCTTATCTAATTGTACGCTTCTATCTGATCTTCCTAGTGACCATGAATGCGTTGTTTATGCACGGAATAGAAACATCCCTTCTAGCGTGTATTCTGAGTTATATTACAGTGATAACTTTAGAGAAGTTGCTAGCTATGCCAAGATTGAGCTCAAAAATTCTAAGAGACTAATTCTACCTTTCTTTGATGAAGATAATAAACTATTTGGTCTGCAAGGCAGAGCTTTAGATGGCTCTGATCCAAGATATATTACTATAATGTTTAACGAAAATAAAGATAAGCTATATGGTTTACATAAAGTTGATCTTACTAAACCTTTTTTCTGTGTAGAAGGACCTATAGATAGTTTATTTTTAAAAAATTGTATTGCTATGGCTGGATCTGATGGGTTATCTAATAAATACAACTCAAATGCTGTCTTAGTCTTTGATAATGAACCCAGAAATAAACAAATAGTTGACAAGGTGGAGAAGTACATTGACAAAGGTTTCAAGACAGTTATATGGCCTGATCACATTAAAGAAAAAGATATAAACGACATGATACTTAAAGGTATTGACGTTCAATCTATTGTTGAACATAATACCTACGCTGGATTAGCAGCTAAAATAAAGTTTAATGCATGGAAAAAAGTAAATGGGTAATAATATAAAAATAGACTACAATAGAGATAATCTTCTTACACCTTATGCAATAGGAATGTTAGAAGATTTTTATTTATTAGAACACGAAAAATCTCCGCAAGATGCATATGCAAGAGCTTCTACAGCATGGGCAACCTATCAAGAAGAAGTTGATGAAGAGTTAGCTAATCGTTTATATGAATATGTAAGTAAAAAATATTTTATGTATGCATCGCCGGTTCTTTCAAATGCTCCTAATGGTAAAAAGAAAGATAAAGGTTTACCTATTTCTTGTTTTCTTACTTACGTTCCTGATACTTTAGAAGGTTTAATTAGTCATACATCTGAGCTTAGATGGTTATCTATCTATGGTGGAGGAGTAGGTGGTCATTGGTCTGATGTAAGAACTGTAAGTGATATAGCTCCTGGTCCTATGCCTTTTCTGCATACAGTTGACGCTGATATGATTGCTTATCGACAAGGAAGAACTAGAAAAGGTTCTTATGCTGCTTATATGGACGTATCGCATCCTGATATAGTAGAGTTTCTCAATATGCGTATACCTACGGGAGACGTACAAAGAAAAGCTCTTAATTTACATAACGCTGTAAATATATCTGATGAATTTATGCATTGTGTATATGCAAACGAACCATGGCATCTTAAAGATCCTAAAGACAACTCAGTAAAGGAGACAGTAAATGCTCGCAAATTATGGGAACGTATTCTGGAGATTAGGTTTAGAACCGGAGAACCATATCTTAATTTTATTGACACTGCTAACAAGTCGCTACCTTCCAACCTAAAAAATAAAGGATTAAAGATTCATGGATCTAATCTTTGCAATGAGATACATCTCCCAACAGGTCCGGACCGCACTGCAGTCTGTTGTCTTTCGTCTCTTAATCTTGAATTATATGATGAATGGAAGGATACGACTATTGTCGAGGATCTCATTACTATGCTCGATAATGTTATACAGTATTTCATTGATAATGCCCCAGATCAAATCTCTAGAGCAAGATTCTCAGCCCAGCAAGAAAGATCTATAGGATTAGGAGCTATGGGGTTTCATTCATATTTACAAAGAAATAATATTGCATGGGAATCAGAAGCAGCTAAGATTAAGAACGTATTAATATTTGATAACATAAAAGAAAAAGCTAGTTTTCAAAGTAAAAAACTAGCTTCAAAGAGAGGGGAATATCCAGATGGTATTGGAACTGGTCTTAGACATGCGCACCTTCTTGCAATCGCTCCCAACGCTTCTAGTGGTATCATTCTTTCTACTAGCCCTAGCATTGAGCCGATGAAAGCAAATGCGTTTACACATAGAACTAGAGCGGGTTCGTTTTTAGTTAAAAATAGTTATCTTAAGAAGGTATTAGAAAAACATGAAAAAGATACTGATAAGACATGGTCGTCTATCATTACAAATAAAGGCTCTGTACAGCACCTCGAGTACTTATCAGATGAAGAAAAGAATATTTTTAAGACAGCGCAAGAACTCGATCAAAATTGGGTTGTACAACATGCGGCAGACAGACAAAGGTTTATATGTCAGGGTCAGTCCGTTAATCTTTTCTTCCCTGCTGGCAGCGAGAAGTCCTATGTCAATTGTGTACATCTTAGAGCCTGGCAAGAAGGACTTAAAGGATTATACTATTTACGTACTGAAGCAAAAGCAAGAGCTGAAACTGTGGCAGAAAAGGTGGAACGTATCGCCCTTGAAGATTATAAAGGCACAGTCGTATATGGCAGGGACGACTGCCCATATTGTGAAGCGGCTAAAGAAGAATTCTCAATGAGAGGAATAGAGTTTGAGTTTGTAGATCTCAAAGAAATAGGTAAAACTGCAGCAGAAGTTACTGGAAGAAATGTAAAAATGATTCCGCAAATTTACTATAATGGTGAGTATGTAGGAGGGTATGAAGAACTAATGTCTCTTCTAGATACTAATGTTACTTTCTCTGAAAGTGATGAATGTCGAGCGTGTGAAGGATAAGGAGAAGTATATGTCTACATACACAGACGAACTACGTGAAGAACTTAATAGAGTTGTATTACGTGGCAGTCCAGATAAAGCTACAATGCAGAAGATTTGCTCGGTTATCTGGCGAATGGACCAGCGCATCCAAGCTTTAGAAGAGCAGGTTGTGATCGATGATAAACCAAAGAAAAAGAAAAAGGAAGAATAATGTCATTACTCGAAGAATCTAAAACTTATAAACCGTTTTTATATCCGTGGGCCGTAGAAATGGTAAAACGACATGAAGAAATTCATTGGGTTGAGGATGAAGCTGAACTGTCTGAAGACGTTCAGGACTGGCGTACTAAATTAAATGATCAAGAAAAAGAATTTATCACACACGTTCTAAGATTGTTTACTCAATCTGACGTTCAAGTGGGTGCTAATTATCATGATTTTCTAATTCCAAAATTTAAGAATAATGAAATTAGAAATATGTTAGCTTCGTTTGCTAACAGAGAAGGAGTACACCAACGAGCATATGCATTACTTAATGATACTCTTGGCCTACCTGAAGAAGACTTTCATAAATTTTTAGAATATACTGAAATGGCGGATAAGATCGAATTTATGCAAGATAATAATGTAGCTACTTTGCAAGGATTAGCTTTGGCTTTAGCGCAATCAGTATTTAACGAAGGTATGTCTCTATTCTCATCTTTCGTAATGCTTTTAAACTTTCAACGTTTCGGTAAGATGAAGGGTATGGGTACTATTGTAGAATGGTCTATTAGAGACGAATCTATGCATGTACAAGGAGTAGCTAAGCTATTTAGAACTTTGTGTGATGAGCATCCTCGAATCGTTACAGATGAGCTTAAATCTAAGATCTATGAGATGTCCAAAAATGCAGTAAAGCTAGAAGATAAATTTATTAAATTAGCATTTAAAGGTAATACTATTGAAGGTATTAACGAGAAAGAAGTTAAAGAATATATCAGACATATTGCTGATAGAAGACTTCTTCAGTTAGGAATGAAAACTAAGTTTAATGCTAAAGATAATCCTATTCCATGGCTTGATTGGGTTCTTAACGGAGCCTCACACGATAACTTCTTTGAGAAAAGAGTTACTGAGTACTCGGTTAGTAGCATGGAAGGCACATGGGGTGGATACCACGAAAATATGTGTACTACTAGAGCTCAAAGAGGTCTTATAGCAGATCGAAAGGCAGCTGCATGAGATTAGATAATGTAGATAAACTTGAATTTTTGAAAGATGAAATTCATTTTGCAGAGAAGCAATTGCAACCACAAGATACAGGTCATATTAGTACAGCTATTAGTTGGATGCAATCGCGATTAGCGACAATTAGAGAGGAAATAAAAAATGGAAATGTTGCGGGCATTAATTAAACAATATGAAGGCGAGATTGCTGTAGCTCAGGCTACGGTTCGTATCTATATGGATAATAGTGTAGGTATCGGAGAGCATCCTCAGCATGCTGAAGAGATTGATACTTTATTAGGAACTATTGCGGATCGTCAAGACAAAATTGAAGCTGCTGAGGAAATGTTGGACTCCAACTACACGGCTCGAATAGCTCTAAATGAGACAACCTCAACCTAATATTAATCATATCGTTTAAGCACAAAGGGTCATCTCTTTGTTGCCATTGTAGTAAAAACTCAGCCATCTTGGCGTATGACTTTTGGTCATACTCCTTGATGGTTTCTTTTATTAACTCACCATTATACTCTTTTACTATTGTTGATGATCCAAAATACTTCTCATATAGTTTATCCGGTTTACCTGAATAACCTATATAATATCTACCATCTGGGAAGTAAGTACAGTATACTCTATGAACCTTCTTAGGAACTTTTTTTCGCTTTCTCATATTATATTTATATGTGCGGAATAAATGGAATTACTAGAGCTAATCAATTCGATAGAATTGAAAAGATGATGAGCTATACATATAGGAGAGGTCCTGATGGAAAAGATGTTTATTCTAATAATGATATTACATTTGGCCATAACCTTCTTGCTATATTTGCTGACGTAGAAAGTTCTAAACAACCTTATCTATACAAAGATAGCGTG
>VTLG01016785.1_pt1 | contig 17670 bp, 21 predicted proteins | sample 4694571 | NCBI WGS metagenome assembly VTLG01 (sample SAMN12604809, study PRJNA352737) | marine metagenome | biome: ENVO:00000447; feature: ENVO:00000209|ENVO:00000569|ENVO:01000036; material: ENVO:00002151; isolation source: viral sequences binned using virsorter ... | reverse complement strand
TAAAACAGGAGGATTAGCAAAATGACTTTATACTCTTGTAAATGTGGTAAAGAAGCAAAAGAAGTAGCAACAGCTAAGATAATCTTTAATAATGGAAAATGGGTAACTGATGTAAAGTGTGGTTGCGGAAAGTATATGGATAGCGAACCAGAAGAAGGAATGCCTAGCCTTAAAAGAACAGAGCCATCACTAAGTAAAAGACGTGATATGTTATGGGAGGGAGCAAAAGAAAAACTTTGTGGTGAACGTGGTATAAATGAAGACTATTAATAAGTGAGACAAAAGTATAAACGATACTCAAAAGAACTTGTAAATCAAATAGTAGAATATTACTTTGATAATAATACTGATAAAAACCTAAGAACAATGGCAGATATATTTGAAATAAACCATACAAGTGTTAGTAAGATAATAAGCAAAGCATTAAAAGAAAGAGCTGAAAAGAGTTTAACAAAAAGATGTATGCAGTATGAATTTTGCAATAAATAACTCTCAAGACAAACAAAGTCTTTTTAATTACTTAAAAGAACTTGATAACGATTATATAGTAAGCGTAAAGAAACAAAGAAACAATAGGTCTAATATGCAGAACAATTATTACTGGGCTTGTATAGTACAACCATTAAGTCAAGAGCTAGGATACTTTCCTGATGAAATGCACGATTGTCTAAAGGTTAAGTTCTCAAGTGAATGGCAAAGCATAGAGATAAACGATAAACAGATAGGATTACAAACTGTTAAAAGTACAGCAAGACTAAACACTAAAGACTTTGAAGTATATGCAGACCAAATACGCATTTGGGCTTTAAGTGAATTGGGCATCAGACTTATGCTTCCAAATGAATTCAAGTAAGTTTCTATTATATAATAGCAACTTGATTAATCAAAATATTTCAAAATGAGTACACACGGAGGGAAAAGAGCAGGAGCAGGTCGTAAGGCAAAAGCAGAAGAACAAAAGCTAATAGAGAATTTAACACCTATGAATGCTATGGCTTTAGAGTCATTACACAAGGGATTAGAGAAAAAGGAACAATGGGCTGTTAAGTTATTCTTTGAATACTTCTATGGTAAACCACAGCAAAGAGTAGACGTTACTTCAAATGAAGAAAGTCTTAATATGCCTTTAATAAACTTTGTAAAAACTGAATCTTAACGAAAAATATAATCCTTTATTTCAATCGGATGCTAGATACTTTATTATCACAGGAGGTAGGGGTTCTGGCAAATCTTTTGCAGTTACTGTCTTCTTGACGCTTCTAACAATGTCTAAAAACATTAGGGTTTTGTTTACTAGATACACTATGGTATCAGCTCACTTATCTATTATTCCTGAGTTCTTAGAAAAGATAGGTCTTTTAGGTTACGAGAACATATTTAGTGTAAATAAAGCAGAGGTCGTAAATTTAAAGAATAAATCTGACATTCTATTTAGAGGTATTAAGACATCAGCAGGGAATCAAACTGCTAGCCTAAAGTCTTTGACAGGGGTTTCTAATTGGGTGCTTGATGAAGCTGAAGAACTTATAGATGAAAATATCTTTGATACTATCGATTTAAGCATAAGAGAAAAGAACATACAAAATAGAGTGATACTAATACTTAATCCTGTAACCAAAGAGCATTGGATTTACAATAGGTTTTTTCAAGACAAAGGCGTTGAAGCAGGTTTTAATGGCGTTAAAGACAACGTATGTTATATTCATAGTACATACCTAGACAACAAAGAAAACCTTTCTACAAGCTTCCTAGAGCGTATTAAGACCATAAAGCATACTAACTTTAAAAAGTACACTCATAAAATATTAGGTGGTTGGCTAGACAAAGCAGAGGGTGTTGTGTTTGAGAATTGGACAATAGGAGAGTTTAATCCTAATGGCTTGCAGACTTCTTGTGGAATGGACTTTGGTTTTTCAATAGACCCTGACTCATTAACAGAAGTAGCTATTGACAAGAAGCATAAGAAGATATATTTAAAAGAACACATCTATCGTAATGGATTAAAGAGTCAAGAACTTGCTGAAATCATTTTAGAGAAAGTAGGTAATACCTTGATAATTGCCGATTCAGCAGAGCCACGTCTTATCGCAGACCTTAAGCATTTGGGGGTAAACATTAAGCCAGTCAAAAAAGGAACTATTGAAAGTGGAATAACTAGAATGCAGGATTATCAATTAGTAGTAAGTCCTGAATCAACAAACATAGCTAAAGAGCTGAATAATTATGTGTATGCGGATAAAGGCTCGAAATTATATCAAGATTCATTTAACCACGCAATAGATGGCATAAGATATAACGTAATATATCACTTGGATAATCCAAATGCAGGAAAGTATTATGTACAATAATTATATTGTTTTAATGTTTAATTGTTTTACTATATGATTGTAAAAAGCAACAAGTTTGTCATATTCATATATATCTTCTTTTTTAGTAGTAACTAATCTTGTGTAATATGAATTTAAAGTATTATTCCATTGTAACTCTGTTTGAGCAGGAAATTCTGTTGCTAATCTTATTTTTTCAACTCCATTCCAAGTTTCTATTGTTTTTTCTACTAATTTCATTTTCTTTGTTTTTAATTATGGTACAAATATACAGCTTTTTTTTAAACCAACAAAATATTAACAGAATTATTTACAAAGTTATTAACAATAAAGTTAAAGAAAAAAGGAGGGTTATTACTAACCCCCCTAAATTCAAAACTAAAAAATAGAAGAAAACGTGGCAAATATATAAAACCTTAAACTAAATATCAATTTTTTCTATTATATAACAAGAGCATTATGAAAGTAAAGATTAAACAGGAAGGGCAAAAGACAAAGCAGTTCAAATTAATAAACAATTGGTCGGATGTTAATCTCGATACATGGCTTAGATTAATTGAATTTGAAACAGGAAGTAAAGCAGAAGAAGCAGAAGAAACAATAGCAGCTTTGTCAAATATGCCTAAGCAACTTATAAACCAGCTTAGTCTTAAAGATGTAGCTGTTATAATGGAAGAGGTAGCAAAGTTACAAGCAGGGCAAGATAGTTCTTTAAAAAGGATAATTGAAATTGAAGGTGTTGAATACGGATTCCATCCAAATTTAGATGATATTACTCTTGGTGAGTATGCCGATTTGGAGACGTTTATAAAGAATGGAATAGAGAAACACCTACCTGAGATTATGTCAGTTCTTTATAGAAAAGTAACAGAAAAAACTGATAGTGGAGTTTACACTATTGAAGCTTATGCAGGCGACTTAACTATACGAGCCGAACAGATGAAAAAGATGTCAGCAGAACAAGTGCAAAGTGCGCTGGTTTTTTTTTACAATTTCGTGAGCGTATTGTCCATGACTTCGCAATCGTGTTTGATGGAGGTGCTAAAGGAAATGAAGGAGCAATTGCCACAGAATCTTTCGCAGAACGCTGGGGATGGTTTGGAGTAATGTATCGTTTGTGTAATGCTGAGATTGTAAACTTAGAGAGAATAACAAATCTTAACCTTTTAGAATGTTTAACTTGGTTAAGTTATGAAACAGATTTAAATGAAAGTCAAAAAATGAAATTAAATGGTCACCAACAAAACTTATAATAACGTACTCAACACTCTTTTGAGAATGGCAGAGTATCACGAACAGATATATACTACTTCTGTTGGAGATATTTATGATATTGATTTAGAAAAAAACACTAAATTTCCACTAATTCATTTCAATCCAACTTCAGTATCTACAGGAGACACAACGCTTACTTACAACTTCCAGATATTCATTATGGACATGGTAGATGAAAAATCAAACTGGACTGAAAATAATGCAAGTGCTAATTTTTCAAAGCTTTATAAAACTTTAAATAACGAGCAAGATGTGTTTAATGAAACATTACAAATTGCTACCGACTTTATAGGAATGCTTAGACATTCAGAAAGACAATCATTAGAAGGGGTAGATGATATTAATGCACCTGTATATTTTACAGATGAACAATTTACAATAGAACCATTTCAAGAAAGGTTTGATAATTTATGTTGTGGATGGGTGTTCTCAATTAATGTATTAGTTCTAAATGACTTCCAGACTTGTGCTATACCTGTAGAGAGAAAAGGAGCTGGGTACTAATGAAATTTAAAATAGGAAAATATAGAATAATAATAGGATTTTTTAAAATAACAATAAAAATATAAATGCAATTATGGCAGATTTAGTAACAACATTAACAGAAACAGTTACACTTAACGGAAGCCTTCGTGGTTCTAGCAATATAGTAACAACAACAGGAATTAATAATGTGTTTGAAAGAATAGTAACTTGTACTCATTCTCAAACTACAACAATAGCAGTATTTGCTGCTGCACCTTACACTTCAGCGGGAGCTATGGATGTAGAGAATGTCCGATATATTAGAGTAACAAATTTAGATGCGGATGGTGTTTTAGTTTTGGCAGTAGTAACTACTAACACTAACTATCAAGTAAGACTTACTCCAGGAACATCTCATATTATACCAAGAGCTGAGGCTGAAATAATTGGTGAAGAAGATACAACTCCAGCATTTTCAACTTTAGAGAATATAACTTCTTTACAAGTAAGACCTGAAGGAACAAGCTACAATCCTCAAGTATCACTATTTGTAGGATTGACATAATGGATACAGCTAATATAGAAAGGTACTTAAACAGCTTTGGTAAACAGGTCGTAAACAGAGCTAAAGGAAATTTACAAAAAGCAGGGAAGGGTGGGAAGTTAGAAAACTCAATAAAATTTGAAGTAGTTTCTGGTGATGATGGATTTTCAGTACAATTCTATATGTCTAGTTATGGAGCTTTTGTGGATAAAGGGGTTTCAGGAACACAAACAAAAAGAAGTTTTAAGGATTACAAAAACAGGGTAATTAAAAGTCCTTATAGTTATAAAAATTCAAAAGGACATTCACAGCCACCAAGTAGTGCTTTAGATAAGTGGGCTGTAAAAAAAGGAATAGCACCAAGAGATGCAAAAGGTAAGTTTATAAAAAGAAAGACTTTAACATTTTTACTTGCAAGAAGTATCGGTAGAAATGGGATTCAAGGTATCAGCTTTTTTCAAAAACCTTTAATGTTAGGAATGAGAGAGTTTGGAAAAGAATTATTAAAAAACGTCAAAGAAGACATAATAGACACTATCAACAAAACAAAAGTAAATTAATGGCAACAATAATAGAACAAGAACCTTTATTCACAAGAATGCCTGTAGGGCAAAAGATTATATACACACTATCTAATAGTGCGATAGTAGCTACAGAATTAAGAGTGAAATTTGTTGCTAATGTTTATATAACTTCAGGCATACAACCAATGCTTAGTGTAGACACTCCTATAGGAACATTTAAAACTATCCCAAATAATAAAGGTGTAGGTATTTTTGATTTTAGCGAACTTATTGCAAATTATGTAAATTCTGATAATTTAAGCACTGATAAATCTAGTTATAAAAAGTTAGGTCAGCTCAATAATGAGTTTGCTATTCATTTGATAGATAGATTTTCTATGAACACCAACTCTTGTAAATATGTTACAATTCTTTTCGGTACTGAGTATTTCGATGGTACTGATATTGTAAATGTTCAGGGAGTAATAGCTACACCTTTAGAAGTATTTAATGGGTATGCTAAGTATAGCGACCAGCTACAAATGGGGGGTATAAATAAAAATTACGGGTATTATTATCCAAATCTTTTTTTGGAAAGTTCTACCAGTAACTTCTTAACGAATGCACCATTAACACAATGGGCAAACAAAACAGATTATGGAACATTATCTTATTCAAGTAAATTAGATGAAAATAATAATGATTCTGTTACTTATGTGAAATTTGAATATTACCCTGAATATGATGCAGGTGGAACTATCTTAGCTCTTAATGACCAATTTGATAGAAATTCAACCACAGGTGCTTATGACATTTTAGGAGCAGACACTAATCACATGATAATGTTTTTTGGTGCTTTTCCTGGAAACCTTAGAGTTTATGGAGCTAATTTTAGAACCTATTTAAATGCGGGAGACGTTAAGTCATACACAATACAAACATTTAATGCCCTAAACACAGCAACATCAGAAAAAATAACAATTAATATATCATGTCCAACATTAAAAGGATATGAGCCAATTCGCCTTACATGGTTGAATCAATGGGGTACTTGGGATTACTATACATTTACGCAAAAATCAACTAGGACAATTTCAACACAAGGAACTACTTACAACCAAATAGACGGGGAATGGAATGGTAAAAGATATAAAATTGATGGTTTTAAAGGAGGTAAAAAATCTTTTAGAGTAAATGCTACACAAACTATTAAAATGAACTCTGACTATTTAAGTGAAGAACATTCAGCATGGTTTCAGGAATTAATAAATAGTCCTGAAGTATATATCTTAAAAAATGCAATCTCACCAACAGAAATTACGCAGCTTCCCAGACGTGAAGACTCTTTAGAAAGATTTGTAACGCCTGTAAGACTTAAAACTACTAGCCTTACAAAAAAGACAGTAGCTAATGATAAGTTAATTCAATATACTATTGAAGTTGAAAGAAGCAGAACACAAAGAACACAATCTGTATAATGAGTGTTCAATTAATAGTATATCCACAATGGTATGATGGTGTGCCATCACCAATAAGTGTTACGCCTGTTTCAACAGCTCAGATGCTTGCTAATCCTTATAACTTTTCGTCTATTGGTAGCGGAACATCTCTTAGTGTAGGCACGTCAACCTTAACTCAAAATGCTATAGTCAACAACATTGCATCTATGGCGACAAATACCTGGTATGGGTTTTATGATAATGCCACAGGATTAATAACTGGTAGTCTTGGTTCTTTATTAATATACAATGCAGTAGCTATACAAAAGATTTCAGGGCTTGTAGTTGGTGGACTTTATGATGTAAGAATTACTTGGTCATCAACTCCTACTCCACAGGTAGGTAGAGTCAAAATTTATGATGGAACAATTTTACAAAGTACAATAACAGCAGTTCCTGATGCTAACAATGAAGCAACTGTACAATTTACAGCAACTAGTATTGATGCAATATTTGCTTTTGAAGTAATTACAAGCGGAACACCTCTTGTAACTTCCATATCTGTTAAAGGAGCGCCTGTACAGCCACCGACTCCAATTCAAGTTTTAGAAAATGGTCAAGTAATATGCGACTTATATGAAGATGAAGATATACCTTTAACTCTTAGTATAGACAACTTTAAGAATGCTGCTGAAAAAGTACAATCCTATTCAAAGGCTTTCAACCTACCAGGAACAAAAAGGAATAATCAGATATTTGACAATATGTTTGATGTAACTAGATTTGTTGATGGCAGGAGCATACAATTTAATCCTTTAGTTAGAACAAAAGCTATATTAAAGCAAGATGGGGTGTTATTGTTTGAAGGTTTTTTAAGAATGTTGGATATTACTGACAAAGATGGTGAAGTAAGTTATAATGTGAATCTTTATTCAGAAGTGATAGCTTTAGCAGACACTTTAAAAGACAGAACCTTTAATGATTTAGATTTTACTGAGTTAACACATGATTATACTTATTCAAATATTAGGAATAGTTGGCAGGGAATACTATCTTTAACAAACCCTTTACCCGCTGGAACTTTTGCAGGAACAGCAGGAGCATCAACAACTTCAGTTTTAAAATATCCATTTGTAGACTGGACTCATCAATTTTTAGTGAACTCAACAACTGGTAACCCTGAACTCCCTAATTTAGAAAGTGCTTTCAGACCTTTTATTAAATTGAAGTATATAATTGATATGATATTCAATTCTACAGAATTTACTTATACTTCTAATTTTTTCAATACTTCTGATTTTGATAAATTATATATGGACTTTAATTGGGGTACAATGGGTGAAAGAGAATATGGTGTTGCAAGATTTTTTCCATCAGACACTACTAATATTTCCACAACATCTTTTACTACTTTAAGACTATATGAACACTCTAGTAACAATCCTGCTTCTGCTGTAGGCTATGACGAAACAACAGGAATACTTACATCATCTGCAGACGATACTATTTATAATGTAGATTATGACTTTCCGTTAGATAGAGTTTTTACAGGTATAGCATACTTTAGATGGGTACATAAAGATTCTTCAGGTAATGTAATAACATATATAGATGTAATGGCATTTAATTATGTGGCAGGAGCAAGTTCAGCTCTTGCTTGGGATGGTAGTTTTACAATTTTATTAAACAATAATGAAACATTAGAACCTCAATTTAAAACAAGTATTGCGGGGGGGCTTCAACAAAACAATTTTTATTCTTATTGTCTTTTCGGTATAAATCCTCTTTTAATTACAACTAATACACTACTACAAAAGCTAAGGGGTGAGCTTGAACAATGGGAATTTTTAAAAGGGCTTATGACTATGTTTAATTTAATTACTATGCCCGACCCTGACAATCCTAACAACTTAATTATAGAGCCTTATTCTGATATATTTATTAAAGACCTTAACGGAACTAACTTAGCATCAAGAGGGATACAACGTGATTGGACTCAAAAGATAGATGTTTCAGAAATGAAATTAGCACCTTTATCTGACTTAAATAAAAAAACTACCTTTAAATTTGCAGAAGATGATGATGATTTTTGTTTTAATGAATATAAAAGGCAAGTTTCTGGTCATCTCTATGGTAGTAAGATTTGGGATGCTTCAGACTTAACTCTTTTAGAAGGTGAAGAAGAAATATCAGCAGAGCCATTTGCGGCTTCAATTCCTGCTCCTTTAATGTCACAATATTCTGATTTTATAGTTCCTAAGATTTATGCAAGTGATAATGGTGAAGAATGTGAGGGGTTTGATAATGCTCCAAGAATAATGTATAGTAATGGAGTACACGATTTAACAAGTTGCACCTACCAAGTTCCTGCACAATCTGGAGGAACTATAGTTCTTGCTGAAGATGAATACTTAAGGTTTAGCCATTTAACAGATGTTCCTACAATTTTAGGAGATACATTTGACTACAATTTTGGAGCTTGTCAATTACTACCAGGTCTTGGCGCTCCTGTTGCTGCTAATTTATTTAATACATATTGGTTGCCTTACTATGCTGAACTTTACAGCCCAAATACTAGGACAATGACTCTTAAAGTGGATTTAAGTGCAGGGGACATATCGACCTTTCAATTTAATGACCAAGTTATGATTAAGAACCGAGTCTATAGAGTGAATCAGATAAATTACAAACCAAATGACTTATCAACTGTTGAATTTATACTTATAGGATAATGGGAAAAGCACCAGTAACACCAATTAAAGGATTTACAATAGCACCAAATGGAGTTACCCCTATAGGTGACGTTGTGTTTGTAGATAAACTTGGTAATGAAATAACTCCAAATCAAGTACAATGTGAAGCCTATGGATATACCTACAATTCGGATTCTAATACTTGTAGTGTTTTTAGACACAATTCAAGTCTAAATAAAACTTTTGATAATTTAAATAATTCAATAAGTGGTGCTGGAAATACTACAGAAACAGGGGTAGGGAATACCTATATAATGGGTGAAGAAAATATAGTAAGAACTAGAGCTAGAAATAATGTAGTTATTGGAAAAAAAAATGAGATAGCTAATAGTGTAAGTAATACTAATGCTTATGGTATGCTTGGAGAGGCTACAACTAATAACTCAATCGTCTTGGGAGGGAATGCTGCCGATGATAATTTAGGTGAAAGGCAAACAATGACTTTTATGTATGGCTGTCAAACAACTGATGGAAGTACAGCTGATGCTTTTCTTAATAATACAACAGATAGCTATTTTGTAGTGCCTGAGAATACGGCTATTTATTTCCAATCAGAAACTTTAGCTGTAAGAGTAGGGGGTTCGGCAGCAGCAGGAGCTGTTGGTGATTTTAAGTCTTGGGTTGAAAGAGGTGTAGTTATAAATAAATCAGGAACTTTAAGTATTCAAAGGTCAAGAACATCACCTGCAAGTTCAGGAACAACTACAAGCTGGAGTCCTATCAATTCAGTATCAGGAACAAACTTCTTGCAGACTGTAACAGGAAAAGCAGACATGACGTTAGAATGGGCTTCAACAATTAGAATGACACAAATAAAAACAGGAGTAGCACTTTAAAAAATAAAGACATGGCAGATAAAGTAATTTTAGAAGCAGAAGTAAAATCAAATATAGGAGAGGTATCTAAAGATGCTGGTTCTTTAGCTGGAGAATTTAAAGTTATGGGGGTTTCTTTAAATGGGATAAAATCTTCAATGGGTAAAATAATACCTGCTGCAAAGGCTATGTTTGGAAGTATAAAGGCAGGAATAATGTCTACAGGAATAGGTGCTTTATTAATTGCTTTTGGTTCTCTAGCAACTTATTTTACAAGTACAAAAGAAGGGGCTGACAAATTAGACAGAGCATTTAAAGCAATCGGAACTACTATTGATGTATTAAAAGATAGAATGTCAGATGTTGGGGAAGCTATTAGTTTAGTGTTTCAAGGAAAATGGTCAGAAGCTGCTGATAAATTAAAAGAAAGCGTTACAGGAATAGTTGAAGAAGTTACAAAAGAAGTTAAAATAATGGATGACCTAGAAATTAGGTTACAAAAATTAAGAGATGCAGAGTTAGCATTCTCAGTACAAAAAGCAGCCACTAGGCAAGAGATTGAAAAAGCTCGACTTATTGCTGAAGATGAAACAAAATCAGCAAAAGAAAGACTAGATAATTTAAAAAAGGCTCTAGAACTTGAAGAAAAAACTACACAAAGAGAATTAGAGTTAGCAAGAGAAAAAGTAGCTATCCAAGACGAGCAGATGTTAACTTCCAAAAATCTTGTTGAAGATGAAGCTAGATTAGCACAATTTAGAGTAGAATTAATAGAAAAAGAAACAGCTTCTGTTAAAATGCGTAGGCGAGTTGTTACTGAAGTTAATAGTTTAGAACGAGAGATATTAGCTGAAGAAAAAGCTAGAGCAAAAGAAAAACAAGACTTAATAGATGCTGAGAATAAAAGACTTGCAGATATACAAAAGAAAGCAGATGAAGAACAAGCAGCAGCAGAAAAATTAGCAGCAGATAAAAAAATAGCTGAAGCAAAAAGGGCGGCAGATGAAGAAGTGAGAATACTTAAAGAAGCAGAGGCAACTAAAGCAGCTGTCCGAGATGCTAATATAGCTAATATAGAAGCGGGAATAGGATTGGTAAAATCATTAGCAGGAGAAAATAAACAAATACAAGCAGCAGCTTTGGTAGCTGAAAATGCTGCGGGTATAGCTAAGACGATTATATCTACACAATCTGCAAATGCAGGTGCTTTAGCTACACCTCAAGCAATATTGACTTCAGGAGCTTCAGCAGTCCCTGTTATTGCTGCAAATAATGTAGCTGCAGGTTTATCAATAGCTGCTTCGGTTGCAGCAACAGCAAAAGGGCTAGCGGCTTTAGGTGGTGGAGGTAGTGCTGGAGGTGGTGGTGCAAGTAATCTACCAGCAGGTGGCGGTTCTGCAGGTTCTGCTACTCAAACACCAGCCCCACAAATGATGTCAGGAGCTTTTGAGTTGAGTGGAGGTGTTGAGCCTGAGCCACTTCGTGCTTTTGTAATTACTGATGAAATGACCTCGAGTCAAAACCAGCTTGCAAATATAAGAAGAAGAGCTACAATTTAAAAATCAAACGAATACTAATTTAATCTATATATAAATATGCCTTGCGAAGAATGTGAAAATGGAAATGTAAAATGGGGAAAGACTGGAGAATGCCAGTACGACTCTAAAGCTGAATGTGAAGCAGCAAATAAAGACTATTACGAAAAGACTACATCTATTGTAGAGCTTGTAATAGATGAATCAAATGAGTCTTTGGCAATCGATGCTATAAGTCTAGTATCAGCACCTGCCATAGAAGAAAATATGGTCTATATGAGTAGAGCTAAAAACAATCTGACTTTAGCTAAAATTGATGAATCTAAGCGTGAGATAATCAGTCCTGCCCTTATCCCTCTAAAGTCAATCTACAGATATGATGCCGATACTGATTCTGACTATTATGTTTATTTTAGTAAAGATACAGTAAAACGCTGTGCTTATAGTTACTTAAAAAATAACAATCATCACAAAGCTACCTATGAACACCAAGATAGAGTCTCAGGTGTTTTGACTGTAGAGTCTTGGATAATAGAAGATAGTAAAACTGACAAATCTACTCTTTACGGATATTCGCTTCCTGAAGGAACTTGGATGGTCAAAATGTCCATAACCAATGATGATTTATGGAGTAAGATAAAAGCAGGGGAGCTTAAGGGTCTTTCAATTGAAGGGTTTTTCACTTCGAAGTATGAAGCTATGCAAAAAGCAGAGCCAACTAATGAAGAAATACTAAAGGCTTTAAATGAAATAATCACAAAATCAAACGAATAGAAAATATTTCTATTATATAACAAACTCACACTAACAAAAAATTACTATGGATTTAAAAGAACAAATTTTAGTAGCTCTTGGACTTAACAAAAAAGAAGAAGAAGTTACTTTAGCATGGCAGTCAAAAAGTGAAGATGGTACAATCTTTGTTTCAACTGCAGAAGAACTAGAAGCTGGGGTGGACATCTCAGTATTAACAGAAGACGGCACGACTATATTATTACCTGTTGGAACGTATAAAACGGATACAGGCGTTTCTTTTAGAGTAGAAGAAGAAGGTATTGTTGCTGAAGTTATCGAGTCAGAAACTGAAGAAACTGAAACTGCTGAAGAAGAATTATCAAAAGAATCAGTTGAATTAGCTCCTGAAGATGAAAGTAGAGCAGAAGAAACTGATTGGGCTAAAACCTATGAAGAAATGAAAGATAAAGTTGACAACTTAGAGGATGCTATTGCGGACATCAAAAGAAGATTGGGGGATGATGATTCGGAAGATGTTGAGATGGCTGAAGAATCAGTTGAACCTTCAACTAATCCTAAATCAATAAAGACTACAGAAGTAGTAGAATTTTCAGTAGAAGAAGTTGAAGCAATTAAAGCTGAGAACGAAAAATTAAAAACGGAATTAGCAGAAAGTCCTGCTGATGCTCCAATAAACACTAATAAATTTAGCTCAGAAAGAGCAACTCCTACAAAAAAAGAAATTGGCAAAATGACTAAGCAGGAGAAATTTTTATATAACTTATACAGATAATAACTTAAAAAAAACAAAAAAATTATGGCAAATCAACCAACAATTACGGGCAGCACATTTGCGGGGAAGGCAGCTGGATTCTATATTTCAGCAGCTTTAAAAGAAGCAAAAAGTATTGACTACTTAACTTTAATGGAAAATGTAAAGTTTAAATCAGTTCTACAAAGAATGTCTCATGGAGCAGATGGCTCAGGAAATGGAGTAGTAAGAAATTCTACTTGCGATTTCTCAGGAGCAGGAAAACTTGAATTAACAGAAAAGGTGTTACAGGTTAAGGATTTACAAGTTAATATGGATTTATGTTCATTAAACTTGTTATCTAGCTGGGAAGCTTTAGAAATGAGAGCAGGAGCAGGTGCGCCACCTCCAGCATCTTTTGATGACTATGTTATTTCTTATATTGGTGAGATTATCGCTAATCATGCAGAAAACAACATCTGGACAGGAACAGGAGCTACAAACGGAGAGTTTGAAGGATTTTTAACAGCTACAACAGGAGCTTTTGCTGTTGATGGAACAGTTCATGCAGATACTGCAACTGCACCATATTCAGTAACAAATATTATTGCTAATTTACAAGCTTTGACAGCAGCAATGGCAGCTAACTTAAATTCAGCTTTAACTAAAGATGACTTGCACATTTATATGAATGCTAAAACTTATGCTTTATATATCTCAGCAGTTTCTACTTTAGGATATGTTAATGCTTACAATATGAATGGAGATTACCAACCAGTATTTGAAGGGTACAAAATCGCTGTTTGTCCAGGTATGCCTAACAACGAAATGGTAGCAGCAGAAAGAAGTAATTTATATCTAGGTGCTGACCTTATTTCAGATACTACAAGAATTAACTTGCTAGATATGAGTCAATTAGACGGGAGTTCAAACATCCGTTTGGTTTGTAAATATGCAATGGGAGTTCAGTTAGGAATTGGAACGGATATTGTTCACCAATCATAAATAATATAAAAACGGAGAGGGAGGGTGTCAAAACCCTCCATCTTTATAACAACTTAAAAATCAATCACTTATGGCTTGTGTAGCATTAACCAAAGGACGTGGACTTGATTGCAATCGTATTGCAGCTGGTGTGAAATATGTTTATTTCGGAGTTTACGACCAATTCGACCCACTGCCAGTAGTATCAGCGGGTGAAGTAACAGATATAGAAATGGGTTCTAATACCCTTTATAGATATACAGTACCAAGAGGTTCAACAACAGCAAATGAAACAATAACAGGAGATGCTAATACAGGTAGTTTATTTTACACTCCGACTGTTTCTATGGTACTTAATAAATTAACAAAAGAAGACCAAAATCAGATAAAATTACTTGGACAAACTCAACTTATCGTGTTTTGCCAATTAAATGCACAATTAGCAAACGGACATGATGTAATTATTGCAATGGGAGTAACTAATGCAATGATGCTTAATGGTGGTACTGCTGATTCTGGAGCAAATTTTGGAGATAGAAACGGATATACTCTTGAATTTACGGGCATGGAAAGTGACCCTTTCCCAATGGTTGCAGATTATAGCGCTAGTCCATTTGACAATGCTGGATTCACAATGGGAACAATTATAGAATCATAATCTAATTAGTAGTTTTCATATATTCTTAGTTTAGGGGGCTTTTTAGCCCTCTTTTCTTTTTTAATCCAAACAGATTCCATTTTTTTCTATTATATAGTATAATGATACAAGCATTCACAAAATCCAGCTTTACAGCCTATATTTCAACTGAAGACAATCGTATAGATACTTCGGTTGGTGAAGGTCAAATAAGACACCTTTTTAAGTTCATAAATGACATGGATGGTTCTATTCAATATGCTTATGGGTCTTCAGAAACAATTAAAAATAGATACTCAGAGATAAGATTTTTATATCATGTAACTCCTGATGTATATACAGGTAGAACAAAACTACTACCCGCAGGACATTGGAAATATGAAGTGTATGAAGTAAGCTGGATTGGAACAGTAACAATATCTTTAGGTAATGCACCTGCTACAGAAACAGATGTGTTAAGTCCTGTAGCTGATACTAAAGGAGTAGTGCAAGGATTAGTTACTAAAGGCATTTTAAATGTAACAGAAAAAGTAGGAACAGAACAAGTGCAATACACTCAATATGAAGAACCTGCTGGAGATAACTATATTTGGTATGGTGGTGGGGATGCACCTGAAGATACTTTTACATTTTCGATTAACACCGCTAATACATCTACAGATTCAAGTTCATCTAGTCAATATCAACTACCTTTAGTTTCAGCAGGAGCTATTAATATGAAAGTCTATTGGGGTGATGGGAGTGTTGATATAATAACATCTTATAATCAAGCAGAAACTTTACATACTTATACAAGTCCTGGAACATATACAATTAATATAGAAAATGAAGTTAGAGGATGGCAACAATATGAAAGCACAACAGCAAATAAAAAAGACCATTTAAAGATACTTGACATTAGTAAGTGGAATAATTTTACAATAACTGATGATTTGGCTTTTTCTTTTTCTGAGAATATGACAGTAACAGCAACTGATAAGCCTACTATTGAAACAACAACTTTGGCTTGGTGTTTTAGAGGTTGTAGTAATTTCAATACAAATATTGATGACTGGGATGTAAGTGCAGTAATAAACATTGCATCTATGTTTCAGAGTTGTACTTTATTTAATCAACCTTTAAACAGTTGGAATACAAGTAATGTTGCTGTATTTGGTTCTGCTTTTCAAAGTTGTCCTGCATTTAATCAGCCTTTAAATAATTGGGATACATCACATGGTGTAAACTTTTCTAATATGTTTTTTGGAGCAACAATTTTCAACCAAAGCATTGGCACTTGGGCTATGAGTTCGGCAACTAATATATCTGGAATGTTTGGTGCTGCTACAGCGTTCAACCAAGACATAAGTGGATGGGATGTAAGAAATGTTACAATAGCAGATAATTTCTTTAATTTATCTGGTTTATCTACAGAAAACTATGACTTAGTATTAGTGTTATGGGATTCTAATACTCCTGTGGCTTCATCATTAGCAATTGATTTCGGTACAAGTCAGTATAGTTCAGGCACACCAGAAACAGCAAGAACAAATTTAATAAGCACACATGGCTGGACAATAACAGATGGAGGTTTAGCGTAATATAATAAATAAATAAATAAAAAACAATGGCAATAGAAAACGTACAACAGCTTTTAACAGAGCAATTAGGAAAAAACAGATGTGATGTAATAGCAACAACTGCTATGACAGGCAAGGACTATTATGCAGTTCACTTTCCAGTAGAGAGTGTAATATCACACATAGCAGCTGCAAACGCTATAGTGGGTGGTGGTAGTGATATAGCAAATTTGGAAACGACTATTCCAGCGGGAAATACGATATTTCTTAATATTTCTGAAATAACTTTAGCTTCAGGAATTGGGTTAGCTTATTATGACGAGGTAATATAATGAAACTACTAAGACTAGGTCAATCATTATGTGAGGGTAAAGCCGCACCACCACCGCCACCAACGGCAAATGCACTATTATATTTAAAAGAGAATACTCATATGGCTTCAAGTTTTGATACTAATTGTGTAGTAATTAGTCCAGAAACAAGTAGTGATGCTAGCACTATAAATTACCAAGACAAAATTACTAGGTGGATAAATTATCCTGCTCTCTCTAATCAAGCTGAACAATCGACTTGTACTGATAGTCCTGAATATTATTATGGTGCTGCTAATTTTCCTACTGGTGAGTCTGTCTATTTTGATTTGTTCCATGATATTGTTTTAACAGGTGAATTTTCTATTTACTTTAAAGTTACTATGGGTGGAACAACTAATAACGCTTTTATAGGTGGGAGTACATCAAATTTTTGGAGAATATCTAATAACAAAGAATTTAGAGTAAGAATAGGTGGTACTGCTAATAATCTGTTTACTGAAACAACCGACATAATAGCAACAAATACTGCCGCTCCTTATGTTTTTTGTTTACAAAGAGATACTTCTGGGTTTTTAAGTTTGTTTGTAGATGGGGGTACTGAACCTAACAATTATTTTGATAAGGCTTGGGGTTCTACTACAAATGTAGATACTGATACTATGACTATTACTAATATTGGAGCTACAGCAGATGACACACAAACTTTTGAGGGGAAGATGTATGATGTATTAGTTTATGACACAAAGCATTCAACAGCACAAAGAAATATAATTTACGACTATTTATAATATGAAAGACAACATAATCAACATTAACTTAGAAACAAGCACAGCCCCTGTAATTCAGGAAGTACGTGGGAAAGATTGGATTGAATACGGCGATGCAAATGGCGAGTGGAGAAACCTCTATCCTCAGTTTCTTATTGACCTTTACTATTCTAGTTCAATAACGGCTGCTATCGTCAACTCTACTTCAGAAATGATTGCAGGGGAAGCTCTTATTATCGAGGATGAAGATGATAGGAATTTAGAAGC
>VTLG01014167.1_pt1 | contig 17670 bp, 22 predicted proteins | sample 4694571 | NCBI WGS metagenome assembly VTLG01 (sample SAMN12604809, study PRJNA352737) | marine metagenome | biome: ENVO:00000447; feature: ENVO:00000209|ENVO:00000569|ENVO:01000036; material: ENVO:00002151; isolation source: viral sequences binned using virsorter ... | reverse complement strand
TATGTGGAAACTACATGAAAAACCATGAAAAATACAATCACTGGTTAACAAGCCATAAGGATGCAAATGACAAACTTTAATGGGAAAAGGAAGAAAAAAAACACCTACAAAAATAAAGGAGATGCAGGGAACTCTGGAGAAAAGCAGGACCATTAAAAATGAGATGGTTGTTGATTTGGTTTCTGAATTGCCTGATGTTCCAAACTGGCTTTCTGAAATTGGAAAGAATGAATTTAAAAAAGTAACAACACAACTCTTTAATTTAGGAATGTTGTATTCAGTTGATTTAAGATTGGTTGAAGCTTACTCAAATGAAATTTCTTTATACTTAGAATGTGAAATGAAACTAAGGAAAGAAAACAGAATTGATGAATTTGAAAATTCAGATGGAACAGTTTTAAGAAGACAAGCTTCACCTTTAGTTAAAATGAAAAATGATGCATTAAATAACAGTCTTAAATTGGCGGCCCAATTCGGACTCACGCCAGTTGCAAGAGCTTCAATTTCTGCACCTACAACAAACAACAATACTCAAATAAATAATTATTTTGACTAACTATTATTTTGACAAAGAAGCCGCAAACAAAGCAATCAGTTTTATAGAAACTTTTTGCTCACATACAAAAGGAGAGTTAGCTGGCAAACCTTTACTCCTAGAAGAGTGGCAAAAGAAAATTGTTGGAGATTTATTTGGGTGGAAACAAGAGAATGGATTAAGGAAATACAGGACCGCACTAATCCAACTACCAAGGAAGAACGGCAAAACAACTCTCGCAAGTTCAATTGCACTACTAATGCTTTTCATGGATAAAGAGAGAGGCAGTGAGATATATTGTGCGGCCTCCGACAGAGCACAAAGTGGACTTGTCTTTGAAATCGCAAAAGGAATGATTCTAAACAATAAAGAATTAACATCCAGAGCAAAGGTGTTTAGAAACTCAATTACAAATGAAAGTAAAGGAAATTATTTCCAAGCCATTTCATCAGATAGCAATACTAAACACGGTTTCAATTCTAATTGCGTGATCTATGATGAATTACATACAGCGAAAAACAGAGACCTCTGGGACACATTGACCACCTCCACAGGAAGCCGAAGAGAGCCATTAATTATTGCTATAACAACTGCTGGTTATGATAAAAATTCTATATGTTATGAGGTTTATAATTATGCAAAACAAGTCCAAGAAAATATTATAGAAGATGAAAGTTTTTATTCTTGTATATATGAAGCGGATCAAGATGATGATATTACTTCAGAAGAAACATGGAAAAAAGCTAATCCAAATTATGGAGTTAGTTTAAGAAAAGAATACATGAAAAGAGAAGCTCAAAGAGCTATTGATCTACCATCATATCGCAATTCATTTTTGAGATTAATGCTTAATATCTGGACTGACTCTGTTCAATCATGGATTGGTCATGATGAGTGGCAGGAATGTTATCAAGACTTTGATTATAAAAGTTTGGATGGCAAAATCTGTTGGGGAGGGTTAGACTTAAGCACAACTAGAGACATTAGTGCATTTGTTTTATTGTTTCATGAAGATGAAAAATTTATAATATTACCTTTTTTCTTTTTACCGAAAGACAATATACAAAACAGAAAAAATAATGATGGAGTAGATTATCAAATGTTTATTAATGAAAAACATTTAATTGCAACTGAGGGAAATGTTATTGACTACAATGTTATCAAACACAAGATAAATGAATTAGGAAAAAAATATAAAATTCAAAGCATAAGTTATGATAGATGGAACGCCAGTATGTTAGTAAGTTCACTAATTGATGATTATGGAATAAATATGAATCCTCTGGGAATGGGATTTGTTAGTCAATCAGCACCTACAAAGGAACTAGAAAAACTAATTTTAGAAAAGAAAATTATACATAATAACAATCCCGCTGCCAATTGGATGTTATCAAATGTAGCATTACAAGAAGATCCTGCAGGTAATATTAAAATTTCAAAAAGTAAATCAAAATCCAAGATTGATTTTGTAGCTGCTTTAATATTAAGTCTAGCAGATTATATGAGTTCCGGTGAAGCAAATTCAGTTTATGATGGTAGAGGACTTTTAGTATTATGATACATATATACTCAGCAGATGGATTTGTTCGTGAGTTTTGGACCAAAACAAAAGAACATAAAACTCTTAAAGGTGCTTATGAAGCATTAGAGAAAGAGCATATTGAATTGTTTGGTAAAAGAAAATATTCAGACTACAATTCCTTCCGAGTTTGTAGAGATAGAAAAATAAAGGAAACAATGTTACACAACAAAAGAAAATAATAATAGTATAATTGCAAAAAATTATATAGTGGGCATACTAAACACAATCCAAAACATCTTCTCAAGAACACAGAAAAAAGAGGAAAGAAGTATAAATTACTCGTTCCCGTTTGGTTCATCTACACAAGTTGACACTGACAAAGCGTTGACCTTTACAGCGGTCTGGGCCGCAATAAGATTATTATCTGAATCTGTTTCAACTTTACCTGTTGGAGTTTATCGTAAAGAAAACAATGGAGATAATGTGGAAATAAATACTGACTTATCATATCTTATAAAATACCAACCCAACTCTTATCAAAATAAGATTGTCTTTTTTGAAAAGATAATGATGGACCTTTTAACTAATGGAAACTCCTATGTTAAAATTATAAGAAATCAAAACGGAAAAGTTGTTCAGTTGTTACCTTGTAATTATGCAGATGTTGATATTTATGTTTTAGAAAATCAACTTTATTACTCAGTTAAAAACATAAAGGAAAATATTGAGTCTGACAATATGTTGCATTTTAAATTGATAACAGGAAACGATGGCATCACAGGACTCTCTCCTATAGAACAAAACATGAACAGTCTGGGATGGTATTCAGATTTAGAAGAATACGGTCGCACATTTTTTAAAAATGGTGCTAAACTCAGTGGAGTATTACAAACAGACAGAGCGTTGTCTGAGCAGGCGGTTGATAGATTGAGAAACAGTTTTAATAAAAACTATTCAAACTTAAAAGGAAGTAATCAAACAGCGGTGTTGGAGGAAGGTCTTTCTTTCAAACCTATTTCAATCTCGGCTGACCAAGCACAGTTTTTATCTAGTAGGACTTTTAGTTTACAAGAAGTCTGCAGGGTTTTTGGATTACCTCCACATATGCTTTCTGACCTCAGTAAATCTAGTTTCAATAACATCGAGATGCAGAGTCAGGAGTTTGTCTCCTATTGTCTAATGCCTTTTTTAACTAAGATAGAGTTAGAGATGGGATTGAAGTTATTTAGAAAAGGTAATGTCGGGAGAGAATATATAAAGTTTAATGTCAATGGATTGTTGAGAGGGAATGTAAAAGATAGAGCAGACTATTATAAAACTGCAATCACAAATGGATGGATGAACATAAACGAAGTTAGAAGATTAGAGGAAATGAATTCATTGGGATCAGAGGGTGATAAGAATTATTTACAAATGAACATGACTACAATTGATAAAATAGGAGAAGAAGATGCCAGCTAAAGAATGTAACAATGGAATGTGGAAGTGGGGTGAGACCGGAGAATGTAAATATGAATCCCAAGAAGAAGCTGAACAAGACAATGAAGATTACAGAGAATTAATTGGAACAATAATTAGTGAGGGAATTGAATTACCATTATTTGATACAATAGAAGAAGCTGAGAAGGAAGCTGAGAGATTAGGAGGACAAGGGTATCATGAACACACTATTGATGGAAAGATTTATTATATGCCATTTTCATCTCATGAAGAAGCAAAAGAAATATTACAAAAAGAAGAAAACAAATTAGATTTAAAAAATAAAAAAATTTGGGAACAAAAATATAATAATATAGATATGGAAAAAAGAATATTTAATTTAGAAAGTAGAGTTGAGCAGAGAGAAGATGGCAAAGAAGTGGTAATTGGTCATGCATCTGTTTACAATTCAAGAAGTGAGGATCTAGGAGGGTTTTATGAATACATTGCAGAGGGTGCATTTACAGATGATTTAATAAAAAAATCAGACGTTCGTGCATTAATCAATCATGACCCTAATATGGTTTTAGCAAGAAGCAAAAACGGAGAAGGGACTTTAAAACTAACTCCAGATACAAAAGGACTTGCTTACTCTTACGAAATGCCAGACTTATCTTATGCAAAAGATTTGTCTGTTAATTTAAGAAATGGAAATATCACACAATCAAGCTTTGCATTTACAATTTCAAGTGACGTATGGAGCACTGATGATGAAGGGAATGACATTAGAACAATAACAGGGATTGATAAATTGTATGATATATCAAGCGTAACATACCCTGCTTATGCACACGCTGAGAGTGATTTAATAGTAGCTCAACGAGGGCTTGCAGTATATAAAGAAAGAAAAGAAAATCAAAAAGAAGAAAACGATTTAGTTAAAAGAAGTTTATTAAAATTAAAAATTGAATTAAAAAAAAGATAAAATTATGAAAAATTCTAACGAGTTAAAGGAATCCCGTAATGATATTTTTGGCAAACTAGAAGTTATAAAATTAGTTGCTGAGAATGAAGAGCGTGATTTAACTGAAGAGGAAAACGAAGAAGTTGACTCTTTACTTGCGTCTATTGATGAAATAGATGTAAAAATTGAAAGAGCTGAAAAAGTTGAGAAATCTTTAAGAGCTGCATCAATGGTAGGTGGTACAAAAATAGAAACTAAACAAGATAAAGATTTAGGTAGATTTAGTTTTCAAGAAGCAATGCGTCAAGCTTACAGCGGTAATCTTTCTGGGATTGTTAAGGAAATGGATGCTGAAGCGAGAGGAAAAGCACATTATACAGGTCAAACTTATAGAGGTTTAGCAATACCAGCTTCTATATTAACAAGAGCTCAAGATTATGTTGATACAACAAATCAGAACTCTACTCAAACAATGAGCTTTACAGATCAATTACAATCTAATCTTGTTTTAGTAAGTGCAGGGGCAAATTTTTATGGTGGTGTTGAGAATATGAAGTTCCCTGTAATTAGTGGAATTACTTCTGATTGGCAACCTGAAACGGGAGGCTCTGAAGGAGAAGGAAAAGGGACTACAACAAATGTTGAATTAACTCCTCATAAAGTAATCTCTATTGTAAATATTTCAGCAGAATCACTAGCTCAAAACAGTTCTTTAGAGTCAGCTATGCAAAGAAATATGGCTGCTAGTGTTGCTACTGCTTTAGAATCAGCTTTATTATCAAAGGCAGATGTTTCTAACGCACCTCAATCTATATTTTTAGATGCTAATGCTGGTTCAACAGCTGCGGTAAGTGCTGCTACAATAATAGGATTAGAAACTGACGTTTTGGATGCTGGTGTTGAATTAGATGGAGCTAGAATGGCTTATTTAATGGATGTTGATGCTTATAAATTAGCAAAAACAGTTGCTCAGGTTTCTTCTGTTTCTCCTTTATGGGATAATACAGACAAGAGATTAAACGGATACTATGGTTTTGTTTCTAATAATGTTGCTTCTGATGGAGCGGCAGGAAAAGAACACGTATTGTTCGGAGACTTCTCTAAAGTTCACATAGCACAATTTGGTGGTCTAGATATACTTTTTGACCCATATACATATGGAGGAATTGGTATACCGAGAATGATTATAACATCACTTGTGGATGGGGATGCAGTTCAAAATACAACTGCATTTTCTAACTTAATTGAAGCGTAAGGTTAGTTATTAATATAAAAGGGGCGGGTTTCGGCCTGCCCTTTTTTTTAAAAAAAATTTAAAATGAGAAGTTTAAAAGTAGATACAGCGGCCGCATCTCCTGTTTACACAACAGCACAGATGAAAACTTTTTTAAAGGTTGATGTTTCAGATGATGACACTTTAATTGACAACCTTATAGAGGCTGCAACTGAATCTTGTCAAATTTATACAAATCAATACTTTATAAATACTGTTGTAACACAATACAGTGATAATTGGAAAGAGTTTTATTCTTTATATAAAAGTCCCGTTGTTAGCATTACTCATGTAAAATATTATGATTCTGATGATGCGCAACAAACTTTGGCGTCATCAAATTATGTTTTAGATAATATTTCCAAACCTGCAAGAATTGGTGTTTCTGTAACAGGGGATCTACCAAATTTATCAACAAGAATTAACGCTGTTGAAGTTAAATATACGGTTGGATATGGAACAGCGTCAACAGATGTTCCAGAGGGAATCAGAGCTGCAATTGGATTAACTTGTGCGAATTGGTATGAAAATAGACAATCAGTGATAACAGGAAGAACAGCAACAGAACTTCCATTATCAAGTCAGTATTTACTTAATCAATATAAAGTTCAAGTATGTTAAGTATAGGACAACTAGATAGGAGAATAACTATTGACAAACCAACAATAACAATTGATGATTATGGAGAGAGAATTGAAACGTGGGCAACTCTTTACACTTTATGGGCAAAAGCAGATTGGAAAGCAAGTGATAGAAAAGAAGAATCTCAAGAACAAGTAAATATAACTGATCTTGTTTTTTATGTTCGGAATTTAGGAGTTACAATTATACCAAGTTATAGAATTACTTTTGATTCTGAAACTTACATAATACATGGAGTTAAACAAATAGATGGAAGGGAAAAATTTCTGGAATTAGAAACTAAAATTAAAGACAACAACTAATGGCAAGAGATAGTCAAATAAAGGTTGAACTAAAAGGAATGAAAGAGATTTCTGAAATGTTTAATAAAGTTCCAAAACAAGTAGCACAATATAAAATTTGGACTAAGTTTTGGAGAGAGGTTTCAAAACCTTTAGTAAAAGAAGCTCAAAACAATGCTCCCATAGCAAAAAAAGATATTAAATATCCAGCAGACAAATCAAAAACAATTGCCAGAGGAACATTAAAAGATTCAATACGATTTTTTCAAACGAAAGCATCAAAGGAACATTTGGGAGGATATATTGGTCCAAGAGTTAAAGGAAAATATGCAAAAAATAAGGGGGGTTATTATGGGGCATGGATCGAGTATGGATCCGAAGTTATGCATTTTGGAAAATTTAAAGGAAAGGATCAACCATTTATGGAAGATGCCTGGAACGCTAAACATACTGTAGTTTTGCAGGATGGATTTAAAGATGCGGAAAAAATATTTGATAGAGTAATGAAATCACATGAAAAGAGATTACAGAAATACGGAAAACTAGGATATTAACATGAATATAGGAAGAGCAATATACAATCTTTTAAAAAATGACATTGCAGTCAGTTCAATGGTAGGAACAAGAATAAGTCCAAATGTAATGGCTCAGACATCTGAGTTTCCATTTATCGTTTATGATGTTGTCTCTGATACACCAACAGGACAAAAAGATTCTGTTTCTTTATTAGATACGGTAAATGTTATGATTTCTGGATATTGTAAAACATATAAAGAATCTAATAAATTAGCTAACTATATAAGAACAGCATTGGATAGAGTCAATGGATTAAAGTCTGGAGTTGATATTCAAGCAATTGATTTTGATGGTTACGATGATGTATTTGATGACACTTCAGGAGAGGATGGAATATACAGAAAAGCATTAAATTTTAATATTAGAATTATAAACTCCTTTAATAATATATACTCTACAAATTTTGATGGAGTTGATGATTATGTTGCTTTGGGAGTTTCTGGAATGAGTGCGTGTAAAAACACAGGGACCATTTCTGCTTGGTTTAAATTAGATACAACAGGAGTTAGTGGAGATATTATGAGATTGTATGAAGATATAAATAATAATATACGAATTTTTTACCACAATTCAACCGCAGAACTAAGGTGTTCATATAAAGCGGGAGGGACAACTACTACAGCTGTAACAACAGATACGGTTGAAGGGGATGGTTTATGGCATCATGTAGCGGGAACTTGGGATAGCTCAGGTAATGTTTCTTTATATTTAGACGGGACCCTTAAACAAGCAAATTCAATCTCTGGAACCTTTACAGGAAGTTTTACAGCTGCTGCAATTGGAAATAATGCAGATGGTGCAAGCTATTGGATTGGAAATATTGATGAAGTAAGTTTATTCAATGATGAGTTGAGTGCATCTCAAGTTACAACTTTATATAATGATGGATTACCATTTAATCCAGAACCTTTGACTAATTTAAAAGGCTATTGGAAAATGGGAGATGGTGGAATAATTGGAGATCCAATTGCAACATTCCCAACAATTGTTGATGAAACAGGAAACAATAACGGGACAATGACTAACATGACAAAAGCAGATTTTGAAGCTGATGTTCCAGAATAAAGATATGGAAAAAAAGTATGTTATAATAAATAAAGAAATGGTTGAAGCGGTAGATTTCAAACAAGTGATTGAAACATCGAAATCAACTTTAAGATATAGTCTTGATGGAAGTAAGACAATAATAAAATTCATGGGTGAGATCCCCTCTTTTTTAGATGGGGAAAAAGTTTACTCTCATAGTGAAATAATTGAAATGATCAACAATCCAGATAATGGTTGGATTGATATAAATGAATAAGAATGGAAGATATTTATTTAAAATATTACAATTCAAATAAAAAAATATTTGAGTTTGAATTAAAAAGGGATTACAATCGAAATGGAAAAATTTTAAAAGCAGGTCAAAAAATTCCCACAACACAAGAAGGAATTGATTGGTTTTTAAAAAATGGATATGGAGAGGAATCCAAGAAAAAAGAAAACAAAACAAAAAAAAATAAAGTTTCTGAGAAGGAACAAAAGAAATGAATTATAAATAATAAAAATAAGAAAAAATGGCAAATGGAATATTAAACGGAACGGATCTAAAGGTGTATATTACTCCAAGCGGAGGGTCTGCAACTTTAATCGCTTATGCAACAAATGCAACAATTAACATCAATCACTCCCCACGGTCGATCTCAAATAAGGAGTCTTCGGGGTGGGAGGAAAACATGGAAGGTATGCGAAATTGGGATGTTTCAGTAGACGCAATGTATGCTTGGTTAGATGCAGATGGAGGAGCAATTGGAGGATTAACTTTGAGTGAACTATACTCAGTAATGATTGACACAAGAGCAAAGACATCAGTGACTTTTGGAGTGACATCAACTTCTGGCGGTGATACTAAATATGTTGGTGATGTTTGGATGACTTCAGCTAGTTTAACTGCCCCTCTTGAAGATAGTGCAACTTTTAGTGCAAGTTTTCAAGGAACAGGAGCGTTAACACAAACTGTTTCGTAATAAAACTTTTAAGAGCCTGCCCCGATGTTTTCTTTTCTGGGTATCGGGGTGGGTTTCTTTTAATACAGAAAAGATACAAAACTTTAGAAATGAAATACGAATTTATAGATTTAGGTGGTGAAAAATTTCCAATTAAATTTGGTTTTGCTGCATTGAGACATTATTCAAACATAACAGGGACAACTCTTGCTGATTTGGATAAAATAGGAAACAACATGACTTTGGATGATGCCCTTACATTAATGTATTGTGGAATTAAGGATGGTCACAGGGTTTCAAAACAAGAGTTTGATCTTGACATTGATGATATTGCAGATTTATTGGATGGGAATATGCATTGTCTGGAAAAAGTTTTTGAAGTCTTAGGACGACAAATGAGTGATGGAACTGAGGGAAAGCAGAAGGCCAAGAAAGCAAAGAAAAGCTAACTTGGCATAAATTAGAAAAGATTGCATTTGGTTATTTAGGAATGCATCCAGATGAATTTTATGACTATTTGCCAGTTCACTTTTGGAACAAATTGGATGGATTCTATGAAATGGAAAACATGAGGGAGAGAGGAAATTGGGAGAGAACAAGATGGAGCACGTGTTTATTATTAAACATACAGCTTCCAAAAAATAAAAGCATTAAACCCACAGATTTAATTGAATTTGAGTGGGACGAAAAGAAAAATATTGATTTTAAAAAGTTAAAAGAAAGAGCAGAGTATTTTAAACAATTAGACAAACAAGAAAATGGCAAATAAAGCAGTAGGTTTACTTACATTCAATTTTGGTGCTAACATGTCTGGATTTGATAGGGCATTAAAAAAGGCTCAGAAGAATCTGAAGAAGTTTGGAAGGTCCATGGAAAGAACAGGCCAAACACTTACTAGAAATATCACTCTACCTATTGTTGGTTTTGGTGCTGCCGCTTTAAAATTCGGATCCGACCTCCAAGAAACAGATTCAAAATTCAAACAAGTTTTTAGCGGTGTAAGAGAGGAAGCTGAAAAAACAGCTAAAACATTTCAGGAATCATTTGGACTTTCTGAATTGGCTGCAAAAGATATGTTATCTGGAACAGGGTCTTTATTGGTTGGGTTTGGATTTACAGAAGAAGCTGCTTTAAAGCTGTCAAAAGAAGTAAACGCTTTAGCGGTTGATGTAGCTTCATTCTCAAACTTTGCTGGAGGATCTAAGGGAGCGTCCGAAGCATTAACTAAAGCTTTATTAGGAGAAACAGAATCAGCTAAAAGTTTAGATATTGTTATAAAACAAGGAACTAAAGGATATAAGGACAGAACAAAAGCAATCATGATTGAAAAGGGTGTTAATGAAATGCAAGCAAAAGCACTTCAAAACCTTGAAATCATGTATCAACAAACTGAAAAAGCACAGGGAGATTATGCAAGAACTTCTGAAGATTTTGCCAACCAGATGAGACTTGTTAAAGAACAGTTAATTACTTTGGCTGGAGATATGGGTGAAAGACTTATTCCAATGGCTCAAAAAGTAATTGATAAAATAAAAGGTTTAACAAAATGGTTTAATGGATTAAGTGATTCAACAAAAGACTCGATCGTTCAATGGGGATTAATAGTTGCTGCTATTGGACCTGCATTAATAATCTTTGGAAGATTAGCAACAGGATTTTCTGCTTTGATTCCTGTTATTGGTGGAGTAATAAAAGCTTTAGGTTTTTTAAGAGTAGCTATTTTAACTAATCCGATTGGTGTTTTAGTTAGTGCTTTAGCATTAGCGGCGGGTGCGTTTATAACCTACAAAACAGTTGCAAACAATGCTAAAACAGCCAATGATGAATTTGATAAATCAACTGAAACATTAGCTGAAAAAATAAAACGATGGGATAAATTAATTGATCCGGACATAGGGAAAACAAATATTGAAATTGGATTGAATAAAGTCAATAGAGAGATTAAAGAATTAAGGGAGAACCTTAAAGGAGATTTGCCTGAAAAATTCGTAAGGGATTTATCTAAATTTTGGTCTAAAGCATCGGGTGGACAGGAAGCTTTTGCATTAAAAGGTCCAATGAAGGATTTACAAGATTTGCTAGATTTAAGGAAAAAACTACTAGAAGCTCATAAAAAAGAAAAAGAAGCATTAACAATTACTGCTGTGGAAATAGGTGGTGTAACAGACGAAACAATAAAATATAAAAGATCTCTTGATCCCTTAATTAAGTCTATAGAAAATTTTATTAAAATCTCTAAGAAAATGTGGCATGAAGGAGGTTTACTAGAAGGTCCAATGACTGCTGTTGAAGCAAAATATATAAAATTATTTTCAATGCAAGATGCATGGAATGATTCAGTAAGTAATTTTGGAAACTTGTTCTCAGATTCATTGTCTACAGCAATGACTTCTCAAGAAAACTTTTTTGAATCTTTTATAAATAATCTTAAAAAAGCAGTAGCACAACAAATAGCTATGTTAGCTGCATTAGAAATTACAGGTTTTTTATTAGGAGGGATTTTTGGAGGTGCTTTAACTAAAGGGCTACCTGTAGGAGCAGGGAGTTTTTTAAAAAATCTTCTTTCTCCTTTTGCTGAGGGGGGTATTGTTACAGGTCCAACTGCCGCTTTAATTGGAGAGTCTGGACCAGAGGCTGTGATTCCTTTAGATAAATTGAATCAATATGGTGCGGGAGGGACACAAAATATAGTGGTAACAGGTAAAATAGTTGGTAATGATATTTGGCTTTCAAATCAAAAAACACAATTTAACAGATTAAGAACATCATAAATGGCAAGAGCACCCTATTCACTACAGAAATACGCATTTTCCACAATTGAATCTTCAAATGGGACAACTTACACTATGGATTTATGGGATTCTGATTCAGGAGGAACAAATGAGTGGACTCTGGGAGAGGGGGGTCTAGAGATAAGTTATGAAACAGAAGATGCAGATGATAAAAATTCACCAATATTAACTTCAGTTTGTACAGTTCCTATAATGGTTGAAAATTTAACTCAAGAAAATTATCTAAACGGAATTAGAACAAGTAGAAACGAGAAAGATATATGGATCACAGTTAGAAGAGGAACAACAGGAGCTTTCTTGTGGAGTGGTTTTGTTTTAATTGATTTAGAAGTTAGAGAAGATGTTTCTTATCCTTATGAAACATCATTAAAAGCGGTTGATGGATTAGCTGCTTTAAAAGATATTCCCTTTTTAAGAGAAACAAATTCAACTACAGGTGCTACTCCATCTTTTCCTTATGAAAGAGCAGACACTTGGGATAATGCTGGATACCAGAAAATCATTGGAGATTCAAGTTCTTGGATAAAACTATTAATAGATAATACAGGACAACTACTTGCAACAGATGACCAAACAGGGGGGGGTTTACTTGAAAATTATCTAATTCAGACAGCGTTTAATTGGTGGAATGAAGACATGGATGTTTCTCCTTCAGTTGGAGAAGATCCTTTAGCTCAAATGAAATTGTCAATGAGACCATTTTACACTGAAAGAGAAGATGGATATATGGATGTTCCTAGTTGTTATGAGGTTTTAAGCATGATTTGTAAAAACTTTAACATGAGGTTGGTTTATTGGGAGAATACGTTTCATTTTATAGGCATTGATGAATACAATTCAAATGAGAATGTTACTTATACAGGAACATTTACTCCTGCAAATATACCCACCAGAGAATATTACTACACAGGAGGATCAAGTGCAGATAGAAATTATTTAGGAACAACACAATATTCACTTTATAAACAAGTTTTTGAAAATAAAACTGATCCATCTGAAGGGTTACAGAAACTAGCGGGATCACAATACCAAGCGTTACCTGCAATAAAAAACATTAAAGGAGAATATGCTCAAAATGCAGGACAAAACAATTACAATGGATTTCCTTTATTTATAACTCATAATACTGTTGCGGGACTAACAACAGCTTGGCCGACTGACACCACTAGATATGAATTTATCCAGGCCCCTCAAGAAAATGGAGTTTACAAAATGATGGAGTTTACTGATGCTGCAGATATAGATGGATTTCTTTGTCAAATTGTAATTGATACAACAAACACAGCTTCTGGATGGTTGACAATGGAAAGTTTGTGGAGTATAAGAGCGAAACCATCTTCTGAAAGTTCATGGACTCATGCGGATAATAAAGTTTTAAAAAATGTTTCTGGAACTTTGGGATGGTATGCAAATGAAACAGGAACTCCAGCGGGAATCGGAGGAACCGACACGATGTTAGCTGACATAAATCAATATTTAAGAACATATAATCATTTTGTAATCTCAAACGGATCAAGCTCATCAATATTAATGTTGTTTGATTCAAATACTCACCCATCAACCGTAAATACTGATAATTTAATTCCAACTCATGCTGATTTTACAGGTCAATGGGATTTTCAATTTTGGACATATACTGCATACAAATATGATTCTTTAACCTCTGGATCTTTTTCAAATGAAATGGGAGCAACTGCTAGCGGTGGACAAGGACTCACTCATGGAAGAATCACAAATTACCAGACATCATTAGGTCAGACAAATTACAGTGGATCTCCCGTTGCTGTAACTACCAAACATAGAAGGCCAATTGTATATGCTTTTGATTATGTTGATGCAGTTAATAATAGTTTCAGTCAACCGTATTTTGGAATGTTTGTACCAATGAAAGATGAGGAGTTTGGGATTCAAACACAAATGATTGAAGTGGAACAGACCGGAAATGAAACTTTTGGATATAATATTGGGAGAGTAGTTTGGGGGGATGGTTCTGGACAAAACACAACATCAACAATTCAGGTTTATGATGGGTCGGATTGGGTTTATGTAAACGCTAACGGAAAATGGGCAAAAGGTGTTTATACTTGGGGAGGTTCTAGTTTTTCTTATGCTAGTCCAACTTATAACAAGAGAATTTTAAATATATTAGCTGAGGAAATATTGTATAATCAAAGTCAAGCAATTTTAACATTGAGCACTAACTCAGCTTTAGGTGAAACAAATAAAACATTTCCATCAAGCACGAGACTCAAGTTTTTGAATCCAATTGCAAGGCTGGAAGATGTTGATGGCAAAAAATATATAATGAAAAGAGGGACATTTTCTTTAGTCATGGACCAATGGCAGACGGATGTTATGCAAATGAGTTACAATACTATAACAATAGCAACGGGGACCAGAGATATAAGATCTAATGGAATAACACCGGCGACTCCACCTTTAAGTCTTTTAGGTCCTACATTATGATAAATATAAACACCATATTAACACAAGTTGACCCAATTAATATTAATGAGGTAAGTATTGGATCTTTATCTGCAAATTATGATGATACCGCTGCTATAACATCAATCTCAGTTACAGCAACTCAAATTGATTTAAAAGATGGAGATAAAATCATGGTTCAAGGCAACGCTTTGGAAATAAACGCTGACGCTGCGGCAGGAGCTACTTCATTAACTATTGTATCAATAACATTAAGTGCTCCTATAATTATTGGAGATGAAATTAGAATTAATGAAGATAATCTCTTTGTTCAATACCAAAGAAAAACAGAGGGAACAATTGCGGGAATGCCAGTTTCAGCCACAGATTTAGGTCCTATAAATTACGCTGGTGGAGATTATACAATTGACGCTGATGTGATAAATGGAGTTGATATGGACTACATGAAGATATTGCCAAGAGATTTCATGGTCAATGATGATGTTGGATCAGCAACAGAAACTCCTCCGGCCGTTTTTAATGATGGAACAAATACAGGTGTATCAGTTGAAGATACATCTCAAGAATTGATTGCAACAGTAAATATTCCTTATGATAGAAACGCATATGAAGTTTATGTCTGGGCTTCAAACACTTCTAAAACAGTTGATATTTATGAAATGAATATAAATGCAAATGGAACAGGTTCTGCAGTTGGATCAGGAACAACTAACGGAAGTGCAATAGCAATAGATGTGGACGCATCAGCAACAAATTATTTAATGATCAAGGTTTCGGTTTCATCTACAAATCACAGGGTTTGGGGTGGAGCGGTTTTATTAGCTGCAAAATCATGACAACAAAAGAGGAAATAATCATAATGAAGAAAGATATCACTACATTAAATGAAAAAATTGATGGAATGGATAAAAAGATGGATATGATTATAAAAAAACTTCTAGATCCTGATTCTGGACTTGTCATTAAAGTAAATAAAAACACAGAAAGGCTTGATATTAGAGATGAAAAGATGCCAAATTGGATGAAGTCTGTTGAAGAGTTTAAAGCAATGAAAACATGGAAAAGGAGTATTAACAAGGCTTTGTGGGTTTTATATTCTGCTGCAGTTGGCCTTATAATAAAATTACTATTTTGGGACTAATTGGGATTGTTGTTATTTCATTAATCATAGGAAAATTAATATGCTATTATTGTCATCAAAAAAAAACGAAATGAAGCTTGAATATTTTAAAATCAGTGAGTTTGATTCTCCTGATGCTAAAGGAAGTGGAATTAATATGGACCAGAACTTTCTGGAAATGTTGGATTGTGCCCGTTCTTATGCGATGATTCCATTTAAAATATCGAGTGGCTATAGAACGGCCTCTCATAATAAAAAAGTTGGAGGAACTGAAAACTCGAGTCATCTAGTTGGACTTGCTGCTGATATACATTGTACAGACAGCAAAAGTAGAGCCTTAATTATTGGAAGTTTATTGGAGTCTGGATTCATGAGATTGGGAGTTGCTGAAACTTTTATTCATGTTGATAACGATGTTGAAAACAAAGTTTTTCCTGTTATTTGGGTATATTAAAAAAATTGTATAATTATAAAAAATTAAAATTATGAAAAATTACATTATTACACAGCTATTGACTTCAAAGAAGGTTTGGCTAGGAATTGCATCAATTGTTATTCCAATGGTTGCAAATTATTTGAATGTTGATGAGGCTTCTGTTTCTCAGATTTGGTGGAGTTTAATCGCAATGCTTGGAGGTCAAGCTGCTGCAGATTGGGGAAAATCAAAGAAATAGTTGAAGAATAAATATCTTGAATATCAAGATGAAATTTTACACTTATTTGAAAACGGAGTTGGATTTGCTGAAATAGCAAGACATTTAATAGACAATCACAGATTAGAAGTAGCACCAGATTATTTAAGAAAACAAGTGGGAGAGATTGTCCGATACTTAATATCGGATAAAGAGATTGTTGCTTACAATATAAAGTTAGCAAAACAAAAACAAAGGGCTCAGGATTTAAACAGGATAGCAAATAAGAGTTTCAGGGAATCTGCAAGAGTGGAAAACGCCCTTGTTGAATACAATAAGGAACTTATATCATTGTTAAGGAGTGAGTCCCTTAAAACGACTGTAAAGAAGCATAAAGACACCACAAAGGCTGCTTTAGTTGTTCAGATTGCTGATACTCACTTCAATGAACTTGTTGATCTTGACTCCAATAAATACGATTTCCAAATTGCTTCCAAAAGATTGCAAAAGTTTGCTCATAATATAAAACGATATGCAAGGTTTTATGGAGTTAAAAACATTCTTGTTGCAATTACGGGAGACCTTATTAATTCTGACCGCCGTTTGGATGAAAAACTTTCAATGTCTACCAATAGAGCAAAAGCCACATTTTTAGGAGTTCATTTGCTTAAACATTTTATAATGGATTTAAATACTGTTGCAAATATTCAGGTGTGTTGTGTTACAGGAAACGAGTCCAGGGTGAATGAAGAACTTGGGTGGGTTGATATTGTAGCTTCGGACAACTATGATTTTACAATATTTGAAATTCTCAATTTATTACTTCCAGACATTCATTTTATTAAAGGGGGTGCTTTAGAGGTTGTTGTTGAGATTAATGGACAAAACTTACTGGTTATACATGGTCATCAGTTAGGAAAAATGACGTCAAATGACGTTGGAAAAGTTATAAGTAAATATACTTCAAAAGGAATAATTATAAACATGATCATCTGTGGACATTTACATGAAACTATGATTCGGGACAATATATGTAGATCTGCAAGTCTTGTTGGGAGCAATGCTTACAGTGAGAATGCCCTTAATTTAAGTGGAACAGCCGCTCAGAACATTTATATCTTCACAAATGATGGCAGACACGATGTAAGGATAGATTTACAAGACACAGATTTGTGGGATGGTTATCCTATAAATGAAGAGCTTTCAGCATATAATGCAAAGAGTATTGGAAAAACATACAAGAAACAAACCATATTCAAAATAATTGTTTAAGTTTGTGATGTTTTAGTTGATAGTTAGTTTTATTTAAAAGGGTTTGTAATTAAGTTTACATCCCTTTTTTTATAAAATCAACTAAAAAAACGACATTTCAACAACAAAAAAATAAAATATTTTGATTTACTAGGTTAAAAATAAATTGTTAAAATCGTATATTGTTAAAAACTTTATTATCTTTGGACCATTATTAATCAATTAAAACA
>VTLG01012431.1_pt1 | contig 17671 bp, 31 predicted proteins | sample 4694571 | NCBI WGS metagenome assembly VTLG01 (sample SAMN12604809, study PRJNA352737) | marine metagenome | biome: ENVO:00000447; feature: ENVO:00000209|ENVO:00000569|ENVO:01000036; material: ENVO:00002151; isolation source: viral sequences binned using virsorter ... | reverse complement strand
AAATTGTCTTACTTGGGGTCACATTCGACCCAGAGACTGAATAAGTTGACCCTATTCTTGTCGCACTTGAATAAGCAGGATCAAGAGTAATAGTCGCACTCGATTTTATGGAGTGACGAACATCGGCGTTAACGGGCATCGCCACCGCCAAGCCAAGCGGTAATAGGAACAGTAATCTCTTCATGCTTTTGTGTTTGGTGCGGGAGGTTTTGGAGGTGCTTGAACCACCTGTTGTATTTCCCCTTCTGGAGTTGATATTTTAAGGGGTGTTTGTACCCTAATAATTTGTTCACCGGATCCTGCCCTGTTTGAAGCCATCATTTTTTCCATATCCTCCTTGGTGATTCCGTTCCCGCCTTTTTTAGAAGCAGCTTGGACGCCAAAAGTGGTTAATGTTGAAGTAAAGACCGAAGCTATGAACGTGGGATCAAATGTTTGTTTAGGGAAGCCAGGTAAATCTATATAGGCTAAAGTTAGGCAGAATCCTGACCATATAACAATGCCCAAACGCACTGCTACACCTATGATTTGGATCTGTTCTTCTTTATCAGGAGTGATTTCCTGAAGTTTATTTATGACCCCATTTTTCTTTTTAGGGGGTTTTGCTTCAGGTTTTGAAGGTTCAGGTTGTTTCTCGTCTGGCAAAATAACCTCCATGAGTAATACAAAAGCAGGTTAAGACTAAATGGAATCTACTTGGGCCGCAATAATAGGCGCGGGCGCTTCTGCTTTTCTAATGCTGTTGGCAAACGTCTCTAATAGACGTGAGCGCGACATCCGAGAAATCTTCCACAGAATCAACGCTTTAGAAAAGGAAGTAGCAAAGTTACAACCTGCTCCTAGGAGAGATTGGAGGAAGTAAAGTATTACCGGAACGTATGAAGCAGCCTCTCTTTTCTTACGTGAGAGAGTCCCACACCCGCATATTGAATTTAGCTAGGGCAATCTTGTATGAGAGCGAGTCCTGTTTTAGCGAGGGGTTCATTATGTAGTGAGGTCTTCAATACCTATGGTGCGGAGGAGCGAAGTACGTTCCAATTATTTACACAACAAAACCCCTAAGATCAATTGTCTCGTCCGATCAAAGGGGTTCCGTGTGCCGTTGGGGAGCAGCACACGAAATGTAGCACTTTTGATATAAACCGCAAGATCCAGAGTATTGTCTGGATGACTTTTGGTGTTTACTATGGATGAACTATTAACGAGTCCTATATTCTGGGCTGCGTTCGCCCTAGTCTCAGAGTTGATTGGAGCGAGTGCCCTAAAGCAGAACGGAATAGTTGCTCTCGTTTTAGATAGTATTAAAAAGCTCAAGCCCAAATCTTCCGATACTGATACCTAATGGACGTTGTAATGGACAAAGCCTGGCGTGATGAAAATGCAAGGCGTGTTAAGCAAATGGACATTTGGTTTAAACAGGATGGTCGTGACAAACCTGATCATCCACAAGCGGGGACTTATACAGGGCTTGCTGCTAAATATTCCGAAAAGTTATGCAAAGACCCCCAACCCACCCCCTCTACATAAGAGATTTCTTTGAACACTTCGATCCCGGTGATCCCCATCAGTTAGGAAGTCTTTCTGAACTACAAGACGCTATTCAGAAAGCAGACCCCTCAATTCTGAGGAGTGATGCTGACTGGTATATAGCGTGGAAATGGGGAGGAAAAAGGAAACAACCTAGTCGTTTGGTAAGTGATAAATGAACTTTCAAGACTGGGAAAAAGTAAAGTTTACGGACAAAGAAACTTTAGAAATAGAGCAAGAAGCCCATCGATTAGAGAAACATGAAGATGCGGAACATGTTGCGCGTGTCTGTATAGGTCTCCTTAAGCAAACTCGATATCAATCCAAACTTCTGGAAAACGCTATGAACCGAATTGGATTCCTAGAGATGGAACGGGACTTACTTTTGAGTAAACAGAAACCTTCTTATTAGATTTTCTGCCTCTCTTCTTTGGGTAATCCTTTGTAGCTACTTCCGGGTACTGCATTGTGTACCACCTGTGATCACACTCTATACAGTGCCTTCGTCTAATAATTACCCCTGTATCTTCCCTTCGAGTACAGATAACACGATTGCAAAATAGACCGCAATCAGGGCATGGAACACTGGGGTTGTTCGTCAGGCGGGTCATCAGGTGTATCAGGGTTTGTAGTTCGGCCTTCGACTCTTCGCCGTACTGACTCTCGCCATACAGCTTCGTCTTTCGCTTCGGCCTCTTTATAAGTTGAAGCAGGTAATTCGCGTTCCAGCTCCTTGTAGACAGCATTTCTGATCCAGGCAGTTGCTCGGATCTCTTGGGCCTTTGCTCTCTCTTGAACTAACTTAGCTCGATGAGGGTCTAAGAGAATTTGAAGGTAAGTTTTATTTCCGTGCTTAAGGGCCATTCACACAAATGTAGTTGTACTACTTTACCACGTACATGGTCTATCGTCTTTTCTTTTATAGGCAGTTGCTTGTCTTTCCCTAGATATACGCCTTTGTTTTTTGCTCCCTGCTCTTACTTCTCTAGCTCCTTTCAAGAAATTAGCTGCCCTCTGGAGATCTGCTGTCATTGCTAAACAGATCTCCTTATTTAGTTCTTCCATAATTATTTGTCTTGCGGTTCTTGATGCCCCTGGCACGCTGTTATTCCCACAGGCTGTTGTATTATCTTAGCTCTGGTTATATCAACCCATCTATCCCCTGTGTAGTAAAACGTTTTATCAATAGAAGGATCAATAAACATGTCTCCTTCCATCGGATTAACAGGATTCAATGGACTTCCCTCCAGGTTTTGCCAATAGAAGTTTCTGCTAATGCCGGGATATCTCCCAACCATTTAGCCTCCGCATCCTCCATTTTCTCTCGTAAAACAGAAGCCCAGTGTTCTGCCTCGTTTTCTTTAACAAGTAAAAGTATTTCGTCGTGAATTGCAGCAGCAATTTTTACCTTGTTTTCTCCTGCTTTTTTAATTTCAGGCCATAAATTACCAAGCGCACATTTAAGAATCGCTGCTCCTGCTCCTTGTATGGGGGTGTTACACCTAACAGTAACTCTGTTTAAGTCTCCTCTTACGAACCTTCGCATCCCTGTTTTCGGTATACGAATTTCGGGCCATTCATGGTGCTCTGTTTCAGTTACCTTTTCTTGGTTTTTAATTTGCCAAGTCTTAATACCACTGAACGTAGTAAGCCAGTTGGTACGAATCTCTTCCGCTTCTTCTTTAGTCATCTTGATCCCATTAGCTCCTGCATAATTTCGAAGACCCTCTGCTCCTGCTCCATATAGGAGACCAAAGTTTGCCGACTTTGCTATCTGCCTATCGCATCCAATCGCCTCAGCAGTTACTTCATGAAGGTCTTCGTTATTCTTAAAAACCTCAATCATCTTTTCATCCTTCGATAGAGCAGCGGCAAGTCTTAGTTCCATCTGTCCGTAGTCAGCGTCCACCAATTTCCACCCTTCCGGAGCTTCAACGCACTGTCTAAAAGTAGGGTCTCTTGGTATTTGTTGGTTATTGGGTTTTATACAGGACATTCTTCCCGTGTCTGCTCCCAACTGCATGTAAGACGCACGAACGAAACCGTCTGCGTCCATTTTTTCTTGGATTGAAGTTATCATTTGTCTTCTTTTCTCCGTTTTCTTCCAAGTGAGATACATTTGAATTACCTCGTGATCAGCCGAATAATTCCGCAAAACTTGACGCGAGGCGCTGGGTTTTCCGTTCACATCCCTCGGGGTGGAACCCAGCACTGTCTTGAATTTTTCAAGTAACTGTTTAGGGCTGTTGATATTGAACCCTTTATATTTTTTAGTACCGAGTCGGATAGAGCCCTCATCTTTGGTACGTAAATTGAAGTCAGCTACTTCTCTATCTTCGTAAAGCTGTTCTAGCTCTCTATTCCATATCGTTCTTTCTGTAAAAGAGTTTCCCATTTCAGAAAGTTTCCCTTCCAAGTATTTAATTCTTGTATCTCCTTCTCTAGGTAGTTTTTGGTCTTCAGGTAAAGCATTATCTAGTTCTCTAAGAAACTCTCTGCCCATCTCTTTGGCATCGTGCTCGTAGTCAACCCGACATTGTTCTAAGGCTTGAGGGTTCCAGGGCAAACCTGTTCTCCACATCTGAGCAAGGGCAGGTAGCGCGTTGCACTCCAAAGCATAAGCTGCTTGAAGTTGTCCTATAGCTAGTCTTTTATCTAGCTCTATTTCTAAATCCAATAAAATTTCTACATCTTTTGCTGCGTATAAAAGTTGTTCTTCACTTAATTCAAAAGCACCCCAATCAGAAGTCTGTTGCTCCTTAGAAACTTCAATGTCCAGATGCCTTTTACTTATAGAGTCCAGTCTATGACTTACATTCGGTATGCCATTGTTTAGAAGTCTGCTGGCTAACATGGTGCATCCAAACCTCCCTCTAGGGAAAATTCCTTGCGCCTGTAGCCAGGCAATATCAAAAACAGCATTGTGCGCTATCCAAAAACGCTCCCCGTTATCACAGAACTGCGTTAATTTTTCCCAATCAGAGTCCTCTAATTGAAAACAGTCAATAATAACAATGGTTTCACGCGCCTTATTACCAAGCTGAATAAGACGAAGTTTTCCCTGCTCCGGTGAAATCTGGAGTGTTTCAGTATCTAGGGCAATACTGGTGCATGTATTGAGCTTATGAAGATGCTCAATACCGTAGTACACTGTGTAGTTTGTCATTATAAATTATGGAGATTAGGTAGTTCAGGGCTCTTTGGTTTCTCATAGAAAACAGAGCTAGGGCCGTACACAGAAATAAGTGATGGCCATGTTTCAAAAATCTTTGCCTTGTTGTCAGCATCAGCAATTAGTGCTGCTTCAGCAAGGCGGCGCATAAAACCACCACCATGCTTAATAGCTGTCTGGAGTGTCCAGAAAATTTCGTCTTGGGTCATTTTTTAAGGGTGCGGAAGTTACCGCTTGCTACCCCATTAATGTAGCACATCAATCAACTTTTGGTATACCTTGCAAGCTTTGGAAACATTTCTATATCTGTCTTCGTAAATATTGTCACGTCTACACCCATAGCCAGAGCATTAGTTGTTTCCATGTCGAATTGAGCTAAATCTTCTGCTCGGTATCCGTAATCAATCTGCTCTACTACAACAGGTTTCCCGTCGTCTCCGTAAGCGGTGTATCGGACACTAGCCATAGGCCCAGCGTCATAGGGAACCTGAAAGACAGCTAACTGAATGTGCTCTTTTCTCACAGGAACCGTTAGTTCGTCAACATGTCTATTTTGCACCTCTTCTTCCGGTTTACCAAATAAAGCATGCTTAAGTCGTTGCCATAAAGTCATTTTTTCTTTTTACCTTTGGTTTTAGCAACATAAGTTGCTATGTCTTTCTTAGCATTGGCACGTTTTTCATCGGAATAAAGGGATCTATCAGAAACATGTTCAAATACATCTAACCAAGCATCTACAGGGTCTAGGTAGTAGGAATAATGAGGAATTTTGCCAGAGCCTTCTACGTATTTAAAAGAAGTCCAAGCCCATAAAGACCACGTACAGCAGATATAACCGTTTTCTGAGTGCTCCTTCCTAATAGCTTCAGGGTGTACGGGAGACATAGACGCTCCAGCAAACGTTTCTTCTTCTGCAAAGAACCCAGGGCAAAAAGGGATGTAGTCCTCTGCTCTTAATCCCATAGTTTAAAAGCGGCCTCTTTTAGAGCTTGTATTTCAGCGGTAGTTCGTCCCTCGCGCGCGCGGGGATATATCCCAGATGTCCCATCTAGAGCACTTTCCGTACCAGCACTGGGATCTGGGGTGGGACAAGGGGGTGGGACAGGGTCTTTTATGTCAGGGGTGGGACAACTTGGCTCTGTCCCAGGGGTCTGTCCCATGCCTTTTTCCTCTCCACCACTATCTTTTACTAGGGTGGGACACATATACGTACCCTCTCCACGCGCGAGGACTGCTTTATATATGTTCCCTTGTGGAGAGTGACGGACTTCGATTAATCCTCTCTTTTCTAAACGTTGGAGCGATTTTTTAATGGCAGCTACTTTTCCTCCAACAAGAGGATCAGCATTTAGGTCAGCCCTGGTGCGCTCCCCTGGATAAACAACTCTCAGTCTGTGTAGAACTCGGTCAATGATTCCCGCAGGTGAAGAATCTTCTTTATCCATTTCCGGCGTGTAGTCACTAACGCTAAAACTGAGATCGTCTTCCATTCGCATAATCAGTGAAGTTCCTGATCTTCCGCTTCTTGACTTCTCGACGTTGATAATTCGTGAGTGCTTTCCTACTGTTTCGATCTGTTTATCTGATGGCATCTTCAGAGCCCAAGTTTCGTCCACAGCATCACGAATTGCACTGGTGCCACGGAAACCACCATTCTTATTTGCATGGTGGATCAGGAGAATCGTTGTGGCTGGAAACAGCACACCGTTGTTTCTTGTCAGCCAGTAAAGAGGAGTTGCAAAGTCAGATTTGTTCTCGTCAAATGCCCTTCCTCCACTGCACCCAATCAGAGAATCAATTACCACAAGACTTGGGTTAATTCTTTCCATCAAGTTCACAAACTGGGCATAACGCTGGAGCGACCAATCTGTTTGAACGTGAGTAGTGTCGTCCAAAGGAAAGTCGACTTCCGATAACTGTTCCTTTAACTGGACTAGTGGCTGGTCGCCATTCAAGAGAAGGACAGGCCCCTGTTGCACTGGTAAATGCTTACCTTTAACCACGAAAGGAGTACCAGTTGCAATATGTTTTGCTAAAGCCCAGGCGCACATTGACTTTCCGTCCCCACCTGCTCCGTAAACCAAAACAACAGACGGGGTAGGTAGTACATCGGGTATCAAATAGTCCCTCCTTCCCTCCATATTCATCAGATCCTTTACCTTCATTAACCCGGTTGCGCCTTCAAACTGAATCTGATCAACGATAAGTTTCTCTAATGCAACCTGATCTCTATAACCAGCCTGGAGCGCAAGAGCGTTCAACTTGTAGTTCATTTCCGCAGGATTCTCTAGTTGGAGAATTTCTTTTGCCTGCTTCATTACCTCTGGGAAAGGAAGAGTCGATGTCCGTATTTTCTGAACCTGATCAGCTTCCGCTTTCTCAATAATTGCCCTGCTTGACTCTTGAAATCGCAACCTCTTTGGATCTTCCTGATCCGCTAGCCAGATAAGAGTTCCTAAACCAATACTTCCTCTACTACTAAAGGAACCCCAGGGTTGGGAGCAAGGATTGTCATTTCCCTCCCATTCATCGGCATATTCAGCATCTTGAGCAGACCACGCAGACCAAAGGGTTAAACCAAGATCGTTAGGAAGTTCAGAATGGATAGCCATTCCGATCTTGATCCAATGCTCACGACTACCTGCACCCTGGTGCGTAATAGCGTTTAAGCATTCTTGGATTATTTGAGCAATTTCATCTTCTGTTCTGTCAGATAAATCAAGTGCTTTTCTATTTTTTACGAAGCCTTCTCCTTCTCCGGCTTTAGACGCTTTCATCTCGGCGATTAACCACCCTGGAGCAACCGGAATATTGTCCAGATCCCCTTCGAAGCCGTATTGCCCTGGTTCGGATACTTTTCCCCCTGGGTAGTCACCAAAAATTAATCCCTGTCTGCCCCACAGGAGCTCGTAGCACCCTCCTGTTGCCTGAGATAGCCCATGCCCTTGAACTTCGTACCAAAGGTCTTGTGGGATGCGGAAGACGTACTTAGCAGCGTTTTTCTTGGTGGAGGTAATACACGGAGCACCTTTAAGCGTGTCTCCCCATTTTCTCTTTAACGCAGAAAGGTTTCTATCGCAGTCAAGAATGACAATTCCATTACCGCGAATACCTGTAAATAGTCCTACAGCTCCGAGTTTGTTGTTGCGCTCTAACTCAAAAGCAACATCAGAGGGAGAAAACTTCCTTTGGAACGCCGATTCAAGAGGATTTTTACCAGTTGCTTCTCTTTGCGAGAGCATCTTTGCTCCCTTTTTGTATATAGGTGCGTATACAAGTGTTTCAGGAAGTTTCTGGACGAATTCAAGCAGGTTCATTGTGCTACTATTCCTTTAGGTCATCGAGCTTGTTTTAACCCTCAAGGCTTATCCCGCCTTGGGGGTTTTTTCATTGTAGCGCGTTGACAGGGTTCTGTCACTTTGCTACACTAGCGGAGCACAGAGCATAGTGCTCACTGCTTAACCGACTAATGCCTTTTCTATCAGAAAAAGCCTCATCTGCTGTTGCCGCTGGTTCAGGTGGAGGGTATCTCAACCCTTCCAAGATCCAAAGCGGAACGTCAGTACGCTTCGCACTTCTTGACGACAATCCCCTCGAATTTTTCGAAGTTTGGGGTGAGGCATCGGACGGAAGTGTTAAGCCATTCAGGTTCAGAAACGAACCAACACCTGAAGATATCGAAGTAGAGTTTGGATCTGACTACACCCGTCGCCTAAACCGCGAAGGCTCTGCACCAGAGCAAGCGAAGTTCGCTATCGCTGTTCCAGTTTTTAACCATGACGCTGGTTCAGTTCAAGTTCTTCAGGTAAGTCAAAAGTCTATTAACCGTGAATTTGATTCCATTAGCCAGATGGATGACTATTCCAATTTGCTGGAGTGGGATTTTGTTCTCGGTAAAGAAGGCAATGGCTTAAACACGGAGTACAGCCTTAGAGCAGTACCGCGTAAAAAGGGGTCTCAAGACGGCATTAATGCAGCTTGGGAGGAATCCAAATCTGGTGGGTTTGACATATCCCGCCTACTTTCCGGGGGAAACCCACATAAGGAAGGTTAAATGCAAAAACCTGAGTTACTTCACACCTCTTCAAAGGGTGGAACGATACACGGGTTTGAGTTAGAGGGAGGGAAGCGTACATACATGCGCTTCCTTGCTTCTTATCTCGGATCTAGCAAATTCTGTGCAGACCTCGAAGAAGCCCAGGCTTACTTAGCCGCTTTAGAGGCATTGCAAAGTAGATCTTAACTGGTAATATCAATATGGGAACGTGTATCTTAATGCCCACCAATGTAACGCTAGACACTCAAAACGCTCTAGCAGGACTAAGGAAGTGGAACCTGGTACGGGATGATTCCAACACAGATTTCCCTCACAGGGTATACAGAGATGACAAAGGAAATGTCTATAGCTCAGTAACTCATATCCTTAACGAAACTGCACCCCAAGAACAAAAAGATGCCCTGGAACGTTGGAGTAGTAGACCCACTGCTTCCGTGGAGCGTGATGTTGCCTGCACAAGAGGGCATCTTGCACACGGCCATGCGGAATATCTCCTCAAAACTGCAGCAAAACTTTCGCGACAAGTCGCAAATAAACGAGGAGTATGGAACAGCGGAGGCGATTGCCTGGAGCGATGCCCACCGAAAATTACATCATGGGCGATCCAAAAAGCCATCAAAAACGCCCCAAAAGTCCCCTGGAGCGCCAGTGGCTACGCCAGAGGTCTACGGACTTTTATAGAAGCCAACATTTCGGCCATTCATGCCGTTGAATTTTCCATTCACTACACCCCAAAAAGTGCCATTCATGGAACAAAAACAGCCATTCATGGGTTTGCTGGTACGTGCGATTGTCTTGTGGATGTACAAGGAGATGGGCCTTATTTATTAGACTGGAAAACTAGTCAGAATGAACGATCTGACGCAATGTACGCACAATTTTATGATCAGATTGGAGCGTATTCCCTGGGCCTGAAAAACCTCACAGGGATAAAAGCTAAAGGGGGCGTTGTCGTATGCGCGAGAAGGTCAGGCTCCCCCACCGTAAAAATGATGAGTGAGCTTGACCTTTTGGCAGCAGAGCAAAGATACCTGGAGCGTTTAAATATTTATTTAGCTCAGCTTGATCTTGCCGCTTGAATTTTTAACAAGAGAGAATTAAAAAATTTTCCCGCTTTAAATCCATAGATAAAAATATCTTTTATTAAATCCGGTATTTCCTTTTTTAGGATTTTATAAATTTCCTCCAAGGCTACTTTTATAAGTAACCCTGGAGCGTATGACCTGAGCTTTTCCAGCTCTTGTTGTGTTGGCTTCATGGTGTAGCACATCCCTTGCAAATACTGACTTTTTGAGTAAGCCTGAAAGGCTCCCAAGTTCTACCACCGTTAAAGCTTTGACCTTGAGGGCCTGAAAGAATTGTTTTGGTGCGCTCCCCGTAAAGCTCACCCTTAAGGATGGATGAGCTACACACCGAGCAAGTGCGTTTTTCTTTTCGTGATTTTTTGAGCTTCATTTTTTAGAGTCTCCAAAAAATAATTCGTGGTGGTGCGCGTGTAGTCCAAGCTCATCTATGAGAATACGCAGAGCGTTTTCATAAGCAAAAGACTGCGCTTTACTTGCGTCTGTAAATTGTGGCGGTCTGTCTAGGTCTCGCATGTAACGCAAAACCCTTGCAGTGCTGCGGATCTCGGCGGTTGGTTCGTTCATCGGTTTCGCTCCTGAATAGTTAAAGATGGGTGCCCGTGGTACGAATAAAAATATTCGTCATTAAGTTGCTCCATTGCCTGAGCCTCTAGGGCGTCTATTTCCTGGTTCGTTAAGTCTTCAGGAATTGAAGGCAAGAGATCTTCTAGAATTTCTTCATAGCGTCTCTCTCGGTATTCTTGAGAATAAAAATTAGACATAGTTAATCCTCTAATAAAATTTCTGCTCTTGCTAAAATTTTGGCTTTGAGCAAGTTAAAAGATGGTTCGTCTAGCTTCAGATATTTCTGATTAATCTCGAAGCTGGTTTCTTCAAGACAGAAATAAAGGGCTAGATATTCGGTTTTTGATAGGTGCATAAAGTCATCTATTGTGCAATCTTTCCAATGTTCGTGGATTTTCATGGTTAGAAGTTCCTTGCTGCTTTGTTTGCTTTGATCAACTCAGAGGAAAGCTTTAGGACTCGATCGCCATCATCTGACTGCATGGCTGCATGAAGTTGGTCACGGATGGCGTTAAGTGCAAGCTCTTTATCTTTTAGAGCTTGGTTGACCTTGCTTTCTGGTTCGTCTTCCCATACGTGGAGCTTATAGGCTTCAGAATGCCACCGATAAGCCGAACTTATTGGCACGTTGTTTTCTGTGAGAATCCCCACTATTTCCAACCGCTTCATTTTTGCGGTTAAAAGTTCCTCGATGAGGCTTAAGCCTTCCGGCTTTTGGAGCGTTTTGGTTTTTGTCGGCATAGCTTGAATGAGCTTGAATGCTCTTGTATTGTAGCATAAAAGTGAGAAAGTCAACCTAAAAAATCAAATTCTTATGGGAATTTCTCACTATTTGCGCTTTTTCCTATTCCGTGTTACTGTATTAGGTAAGTACAGGCTCACTAAAGCCAACTCTTAAAATGATTAAATTGTCTGCTGGTAATGTGTCCCTGGCACGTAAGCACGCTTGGCGAATTGTCGAGCTGATAGAGGCAACGCCTGAGGACGTTTTTTCAGAGAGTGAATTAGACCCGAATGAGTTAATGGACGCGCTGGATCGTGTGCGCTTTCTTCTTAATGTATTAGAGGCTTAAAAATGTCTGTGGATGCTTGTCTTCATACCCTTTTGTGGTCTTCTTCCGACGGTGAACATGAAAGCTTGGAAACTTTTGACCCGTCTTCTTCTCTTGTGGATCGTGTAGCTGATGACTGGGAAATTTTCAGGCACACTTTGGAGCTTTGGGGTTTTGATCCTGAAGTCTGTAGAAATACAGATTGGCCGGATGATGGCGACCCTTGGGAGTATGTGGCGCACGATTTTATTTTGACCCGCAACGGACACGGCGCGGGCTTCTTTGACGGTGACTGGTGCGAACCTTGGGGAACCAAAATTACCAAGTTGATTAATTCTAGTTTTGGAGAATTAACTATTTATTTAGGCGATGATGGGTTTCTTTATTGCTTATAGTATGCTACACTATGGGAGAACTTAGCCCACTAAAGCTAAATGGAAAAACTAAAAGCTGATGTAAGAGCCGACATTATCGAACAGCTACGCGATGGCGTGGGAGCTGGAGAGTATGGCGGCGACTTGCACAACGAACTTTGCAACTCTGTCCCTTACATTATCGGAACCTGTAAGGCTAAAGAATGGCTTGGCTCGCATGTCTTCGATGTGATCGAGTTAGTTAAAGAGTGGGAACAGGACAACATCGGAGAGGTTACGACTGACTTCTCTGATCCTGAACGTGTGGCAAATATGGCTGCTTTTGTTTTGGGTTCTGAGATCTTGCAAGAGAGTGAAACGCTTAGCAAGTGTTGGAATTGTGTCCTTGAGGACGCTGACCTTTTGGCGTTGGCTGATGAGCTGGCTAGTTCATCCGTTGAGGTTTTTGTGTCATGATTAAAGTTATTGAACGTGAGCTTCCTGTTTACTGGGCCTCGTATCTTGTTAATGGTGACGTTTCGGGATTAGAGCCAGGCGAGAAAAAGATTATCAAGGAAACGCTTGACTGGTTAGATCTTAACGAGTGCGAGTGTGTAGACATTAAGGGCGAACCTCATTTTAGTTGGTCTAGCTGGCCCCCTGGTCTTGGTGGTGGTGATTATGTCACCTATATTTTCCACCGTTTCGAATAGCGGGTTTTTGTTCTTTCCTTTCTTCCTCTTGTAAATCCTTTTGACTGTCTCCCATGTTCTCCCAACTAATCCGAGCCGCACCGACTGCCTGCCAAATGTTGCGAAATGCTGCAAGGTCTGGCTTCTCCTTTCTTCTCTGCTACACTAACAACAGTTAGGGCCACTACGCCCACTAAACAAAATGAACAATCTTGCCCCGTTGGTTGCAACGCTGACCCTCACCGCGACGGCTCCTTTTATTGTTTTATTCGGTATGGAAACTAACCAGCGGATAGCTCAGTGCAAGCAAGCCGGAAATCATCCCGACTATTGCATGATTAAATATGTAGGACGCTAGGCCCCGAATTATTTCTGGTTTCTCTTGCCCTCTCTCCTCTCCTCTCCTCTCCTCTCCTCTCCCCCGGGGGGCGGGTAGGAGATCGAGGGCGCAGGGGCCAAACCTTTGGGAACCTACATAATATCCGCTAAATAAGCTCTTCTGTAGTACCTCTATATACTACACTATCAGCCTTTAGAAGTCAAGATAATGTCCACTAATTTCCGCTTCGAATAATGAGTCCTTGTTCCCGCTAATTCCTTCAATTTCCTGGTGGGGAGGAGTAGTAAAAAATTACGATATCCCCCTTCTGGGTCTGGTGATCGATAGACAAAGGGATTCCCAATAAAATCCCGCAAGCCTTTAAACATCAGTCGCTTGTGGCTCCACCCGAATAGCAAGCTCTGGCGCGTTGATATTTACAGTTTCCACACTCTCCCCAATAACTTTCCCCAAGGAATCCAAAATCTGAGCCGCAGTTTGAAGCTGCCCCTTACGAATTGCTTTATTAAAAAGTTGAACCCTCATACTTTGAAGCCTGGAAAGCATATTTTCCCGATCTTTTTGCCAGTCTTCTTCGTTCCACGCATTTACTCTTTTCCAGTCATTCCATGCAGTTTTTACACAAACTCCTTCTTTTTCCGCATGATCCATAACTAACTGACGGGTAGTTAGCCCCTCAAGTTGTCTTTTGTAGAGTCTTTGGCAGCGAAGTTCGATAACTGCATCGGGGCTTCTCTTCCCTACTTTTCTCCCGTCATTTTTAACGCGAGTCTCTTCAAATACATCAAATGTTGCTTCAGCCACGGGCAGTAAGCGTACTCATTAAGCCGATAATAACGCCCCACCCTGTTTTTAGAAACGGAAAACTCGGTAATCTATAGGTTATGACAGTAAAAACAGCAGAACCTCTTACTCTTCGATGGGCGCAGGGGGAGGTATTCAACAACAAAAGTCGTTTCCGCGTCCTAGTTGCCGGAAGGCGTTTCGGGAAATCCTACCTATCCTGCATCGAACTACTTCGTGCCGCAATTAATCGCCCTGGAGAGACCTATTTTTATTGCGCCCCCACCTACCGCATGGCAAAAGACATTGCCTGGAAAGAAATAAAGCGGTTAATACCTCCGCAGTGGATTAAATCTAAAAACGAGACTGATTTAAAGGTGGAACTAATTAACGGTTCCATGATTGAACTAAAAGGCACCGAAAATGCAATGGCTTTGAGGGGCCGAAGTTTGGCGGGCGTGGTTTTAGATGAGGCCGCATTTATGGATTCCGAAGTGTGGTTTGAGGTAATTCGACCCGCACTCGCCGATAAACAGGGGTGGACTTTATTTATCTCCACTCCCGACGGAACTGCGAGCTGGTTTTACGATCTTTGGTGTTATGTCCCCGAAGATGAGACGGGGGAATGGTCTCGCTGGAGTTATACAACGGTTCAAGGGGGTAACGTTCCGGCAAAAGAAGTTGAAGCAGCTCGCGCTCAGTTAGATCAGCGCACATTTCGTCAAGAATTTGAGGCTAGCTTTGAAAATTTAACTGGTTTAGTGGCTGTTTCCTTCAGTGACGCAAATATCTCAACAGAAGCCAAAGATATTTCCGTAATGCCTCTTTTATTGGGAGTGGATTTTAACGTTGACCCCATGTCGGGCATTTGTGCCGTAAAAGACGACGATATTTTGTATGTTTTCGATGAAATTACACTTACAGGAGGGGCAACTACGTGGGATTTTTCGGAAGAAGTAGTGCGTAGATATGGTGTAGAACGAAGAATAATTGCCTGCCCTGACCCCACTGGTGGAGCAAGAAAAACTGCGGGTGTGGGAGCAACTGATCACAGTATTTTGAGGCGAAGTGGTTTCACCGTTTCGAGTCCTCGCGCTCCGTGGAAAATTAGAGACAAAATCACAGCAGTCAATACTGCACTACTTGACGCGACAAACACGCGCCGTACTGTAATACATCCACGATGTAAACAATTAATAAAGAGTCTTCGCACTCTTACTTATGCCCCAAATACGGGTCTACCTAACAAAAATTTGGGGGTTGATCATGCTTTTGACGCTTTCGGATATCTATGTTTGCAACAATTCAATTTGGCTAAACCAGAAACCCTGGGGCAGACTACCCATAGGATTTACTAACACCCAACATGGAAATTACGGAAGAAATGCTTGACATTATTGAGCAAGTTAAAGGTAAGCGTAATCCTGGTTTGTGGGATCCAAGATGTCAGGCTGCTATGGCTAACAAGAAAAAATCTAAAAAACCAAGTGTTGAAACTACTGTAAAACCAGATTCAAAGAGTTAAACTAACGCCATACCCCTTTTTTCTCGATAGGTCATGGCCTTTTATCGTGGCGAAGAAGGTTCAGTTAAGTTTAAGAACGGCGCTGGCACTGTTGCCGCTGTTGCTTCTACACGTAGCTGGAACTTCTCTATAACCAAAGACGTTCTTGAAACTACTGCACACGGAGCAACTACTCGTGCTTACGTAGGTAGCTTTATTGATGGAAACGGCTCTGTTGAATTGCTCTACACAGCAACCACTGGAGACGAAACACAAGAATTCCTCAAGGATGTTTTAGTAGCGCAAGATGCTGCTGATGCTCAGTTTGAGCTTTATCTTGATACTTCTGGCTCTAAAAAACTTGCCTTTAATGGTTTAGTTACTGGGGCAGAGTTTTCAACATCTGTAGGTGATTTACAGGTTGTCAACATTAGTTTCCAGATGAACGGCGCTCTAACTTCTGACGCTATCTAAGGGGGTTAAGTAACAAAAGGGGTAATTCCGTGACGTATGCCGTTCCTGGTAAAATTCGCACAAACATAGTCAGTACAACCTATCCAGGTAGTACCGATAGTCCTTTTATGCGAACAGCCGCAGTGCTGGAGCAGATGAAGGCTTGGGAGATTATGAAGGCGGTTTCGCAAGGGACGGAATACCTGCGGGAAAACTCCGAAGCGTTTTTACCTCTTGAGCCGCGTGAAGATTACACAGCTTATTTATCAAGAGTAAATCGAGCTGTATTTTCTCCTTACACGCAACGTTTAATCCGAGCAGCAACAGGTTTAATTCTTCGAAAGCCCATATCTCTAATAGGAGACCCCTATTGGACAGATGTTTTCGCTAAAGATGTAGATGGTTGCGGTTCTGATTTAGATGAATACGCTCGAAGAAGCCTTATATGTGCTCTTACTTACGGGCATAGCCACACTTTGGTGGATTTTCCTGCTCCAACAGGGGCAAAAAGTCTTGCCGAGGAAAGATCATTAAACAGACGACCTTATTGGATTGAGGTTGACCCAACCAATATCTACGGGTGGAGGCTCGATAGAGAGGTTAATTACGGCAGTTTGATCCAAGTTCGCATTGGGGAAAAAGCTGTTGTTCCTGATGGGGAATTTGGGGAAAGCGTCTACAACCAAATAAGAGTTATCGAACCAGGTCGCTACCGCGTTTACAGGCAAACGGAGAAGCAAAAAACTCTAGAACCTTATTCGCAGGGTGGATTTACGGGTGATTTCAATGGCCCTCCTCAACAGCAGGAGTATGAATTGATTGAGTCCGGCGACTACAGCTTGGATGAGATTCCTCTAGTGACCGTTTACACGGGTAAAACGGACACAATGACCAGTAAACCGCCGCTGCTGGACATTGCCTATCTGAATTTGGCTCATTTTCAGAGGCAAGCCGACTTAATCCATAGTCTGCACGTTGCTTCTCAGCCAATGTTGGTACTCGAAGGATGGGATGACCAGACGAAGGATATGGCGATCAGCGTTAACTACGCTATGGCGACTCAACCTGGCAATAAAGTTTATTACGTAGAGCCAGCATCAAGTGCTTTTGAAGCTCAATCTGCAGAAATCCAAGAATTAGAGAAGCAGATGGCTTCTTTAGGCATCAGTACTCTCTCACAGCAGAAATTCGTCGCAGAATCAGCAGATGCACGACGATTAGACCGTGTAGACACAAATTCGATGCTTTCAATGGTCTCTTTAGACTTAGAGCAAAAGCTGCAAAAATCGTTCAATTTATCTGCAAAATACCTTCAATTAGACCCTCCTGAAATTAAAATTAGCCGTGATTTCGATATTGAACGTCTGATTGGCCAAGATGTGACTGCTTTAACCTCCCTCTTTGATCAGAAAGTCATTGATAGAGAGGAGTTTAGAGACATTTTGGTACAGGGAGAAGTCCTTCCAAGTGTTCAAGAAAACTCAGATAGTTAATTCTTGCTTAGTACAGTAGAATAGTTTCAACTCATTTTTTTACCATGCCTTCTGGTGATTTGGACTCAGGAAACATAAGGGCGGAGGACTTAGAAGCTGCTTTCGCTCCTAAAGCTGCTCCAAAAGCAGCACCTAAAAAAGTGGAAAAACCTCTTGCAGGATTAACCGCTAAGCAGGAAAAAGAGGTTAAAGCTCCTGTAAAACCTTCTAAAACTAATTCTTAATTATGGTTGAGGAAAAAGTCATTCAGCCTGAGTCCGTGACTCCTGCTGAACAGCCCGTGGCTGAGACTCCTGCTCCTGAAGCACCAAATCTCGATTCTCTAAAAACAGAGTACGAGAATAAAATTTCTTCGCTACAGAAAGAGTTGTCTGTGGCTCAAGAAGACCGTAAAGGTGTTAAAAGAAAGCTAGATGAGGTGTACCAAAAACAAGATGACCAACGCCGCAAAACGCTCGAAGACCAAGGCCAGTGGAAAGACCTATGGGAAGAAGCCAACAAAACCGCCCAAGGGAAAGACCAAAAAATAGCTGAGTTAAATCAGCAATTAGAAGACTTAAGAAAGTCAAATGAGGCTGAAACCGCAAAGACCGCAG
>VTLG01011575.1_pt1 | contig 17673 bp, 31 predicted proteins | sample 4694571 | NCBI WGS metagenome assembly VTLG01 (sample SAMN12604809, study PRJNA352737) | marine metagenome | biome: ENVO:00000447; feature: ENVO:00000209|ENVO:00000569|ENVO:01000036; material: ENVO:00002151; isolation source: viral sequences binned using virsorter ... | reverse complement strand
TATGTAGCCGCTCTGGAAACCTGGAGAGAATACATTGCTTTACTTGCCAGGCTTAGAGAGGAAAAACAAATGGTCATATGTCAAATAGCGCATACGATCATTAAACGTTTCGAGGATCCGGAAACGGAGGCCTACGATCGCTACTCTATAAAATTACACCAGAAGGCCGCAGATTTACTCTTAGAGAATTCGGACATTGTACTTTTTATGACTTACAAAAAAGGTACGGCCAAAACTCAAGGTAAGGGCGGTAGTACGGTTAAGGTTGTTCAAGGAGATAGAACTATCTTTACCGAGGAGACTTCACACTTCCTGGCAAAAAATAGATATCAACTACCAAAAGAAATGCCGTTTGATTACGACGCTATCCGAAAAAAAATAAAGGAAAATATAAAAGGATCTGCAAATGGAAAAGAAACCGATTGAGATCCCTTCCTGGAGCAACGTAAAAAAACGATATTCAGAAATAGATCCAAGACTAGATCCTAAAACGGATCTAGAGGATCGTTTAAAGGCTTTGTCTATTTATCTTGGTAAATGGATAGAGATAAACGGAAAATTTGATGAAGATCTCCCGTATGGTTATGTAGATCAAATGCACGATCTTTTAATTACGGTAGATGATTTCATTGATTGGGCCGAGGATTATACGACGTATGATCCCGGATAAACTTAACTAATCTAAGGAGTACAATATGGAAATACCATACACTTTTGACGATAACGAGAAACCAGATCTCGATAATAATTCTGGATCTAAGTTAAAACCTGGGCGATACAATATTGAATTTGTACGCGTAGCTAATAGCGAAGATAAAGCCGAGACTATCGAATTCAACGGTAAAACGATAGAAGGAGTAGTCACGGGAAAGAATGATTGGAAGGGGCAAAAATTGATGTTTTCAGTTTTAGACACTCCAATCAAACAACTGCAATCGGTAATCTTAGTCTTTGATTATGACGCCTCTCGTACTTACGAGGACGGAAATTCAATGAGAGACAATATGATTAAAAATGGCCAGACTTTATTCAAAAAGTTATGTCATTGCGCCGGAGCAGATCTATCTCTGAAAAGCCTGGTTGGCCGCAAATTATCTTGTGAATTTATCGAAGATGAAAACGGCTATCTAAAAATGGATCCTGGCAACAAAGGAGATAATTTTGGGATATTTGAAATGGAGGCCCAGAAGCCTAAAACAGAAAAGGTTGAGGATAAAGCAGATCCAAAACCGGAAAGTTTAGACGACGAAATTCCATTTTAGGAGAATGTCATTTCCCTACGATAAGAGGCCCTCGCTTTGCGGTTATTGTTTGGCCCCAGGGCGAGGGTTTTATCTGGAGTATGACAGAAGAATATATGCGGGATGTAAAATGGATCACTTGGAAAAGATCAGAGAGAGACTACTACAACAAAAATCATTAGGTATTAAAGCGACAAGCAATCCCCAGGCAACTAAGTACGCTATGGGAGAGATCAAAAAATTATATTTAGAGATCTCAGATAAGCATAAAACTTTCGCTATGCACGAATGGTCGCAAGAAGATAGAGATCGTTTTTTTAATTTATTTGCCTCCCATTATTTAAGTTTTGAGAGCGAGGTAGCCGATAAAGGTATGCCTCCTATGGGAAAGTAAATGGACATAAAAGATATTTATCCAGATCTAACGGCCGATAAAAATTTTACATACAGTCACGAACTAAAAACCGTTGCAGATCTAATTAATAAAATGGAAGGCGACGGCCTGGTTGTTGGATCCTCCGTTGATATGAGCGGATCTTTAGTACGCGTTCCGGTAAAAGCAACGTCAACCGTGCGTCCAGATAAAGGTACTGAGAAGAGCGGTTGGTACTTTATCTATGATAATGGCAACGGAAATTTTTTTGCACAATATGGGAATTGGAGAACGGGAGATACTCATAAATTTTCGAGCGCAAGTTTTGATGATTATGATCCTCAAGAACAAATAAGGATCCGCCAGGAAATAGAAAAACTACAAGAACAAGAAAAAGCCAGGAGAAAAGAAAATCAAGATGAAGTCGCTATACAATGCGAGAAAAGGTACAACTCTTTTGATGAAGATCCAACGGATCATATGTACCTTAAAAATAAAAAAATTAAGGCCTATGGAATAAAAGCATTTAGAGACAAGATAGTAGTACCGGCTTACGACACTAGAGATCCTGGCCATAAGATCACAACGTTGCAATATATAGATCCAAAAGGATCTAAAAGATTTACAAGCGGCGGCCTAGTAAAAGGATCTATTTTCAATATTGGTTTTAATTTGAATGAGATCTCAAACTTAAAAAAAATATTTGTTTGCGAAGGATATGCGACGGCCGCGTCAATTTATTTAGCTACGGGCCTTCCGGTTATTTGTGTTTTCTCTGCTAACTTTTGCCTGGAGGCATTAACAAATTTACGAAGATCTACAAATGCAGAATTTATCCTGGCCCTAGACAATGACAAAACCGGAGTAGGCCAGGAGCAAACAGAAAAGATCATAGCGGCCGTTCATAATTGTAGATCTAAGATCCCAGAGCAAGTAGGCCAGGATTACAACGACGTTCACGTCGAGCAAGGGATTGAGGAAGTTAGACGACAACTTTTGATCTCTTCATTTAATTTAAAGCAATACAGTATTAGGAGCCTGGATAACAATCCTCCTAAAAGAGAATGGATTGTAGAAAATATTATTGAGAGCGGTAAGAACGGGGTACTTGCGTCAATAGGCGGCGTAGGCAAGAGTTTTTCTGTTTTAAGCCTGGCAAAGTCTATCAGTAGCGGATCTGGTTTTTTTATGGGCCACGCTATAAGTAAAAAAGGAAATGTCCTGGTTATATCCGCAGAAGATACAATCGACGAGATCCATAGACGATTGGCAATCATAGATCCAGAAGGCCATAGATTTAATTCTGTTTATGATGTTTATGTTATGAGCGTTTCTGAAATGGGTAGGCCAATAACATTAATTAAGAATGACAATGCAAACGGCCTACATATCACAAAACAAGCCTATGATCTTATGGATAGTATGGAGACGATACCTAATTTAGAAATGGTTATCTTTGATCCTATCCAGGCTTTTTTAGGAGCGGAAACAAACTCCAACGAAGTAGGCCAACTGTATTCGCAATATTGTCAAATGATCGCAACAAAATTTAACACCGGCGTTTTAAGTGTCCACCATATGTCTAAACAAGGCCTGGTATCAACCGACGATAGTATGACGGCCAGACAATCGATAAGAGGCGCCTCGAGCATAATCGATAGCAGTAGATATTGTATTGCCTTTTTTCTTTGCGACGAGGATACGGCCCAAGAAGTTTGTATGAAACAAGGGATCCCATATAATCGCCTGGCCGTGATCCGTGCGGCCGTAGTAAAAGCAAATTCCGAGGCCGATATGCAGATCAAAACAATGGTAAGGAGAAATGGTGTCCTGGAGGTTGTAGCAGAAGATCGAGAGATTTCCTGGACGTAATAAAAATAATAATTTTTATAATAATAAAATCTTAGAACTTTTAGGTAGTGCCGCCTCGCTTTTCGATAGTCGTACTATAATAGATTTGTGTTTAACTAATCGGCCAATGGCCAGGAGACAATATGACTAAACGCAAAATATATGAAGTACCTAGAGATCAAGGTATTTTTAGGGGCAACGATAAACCTACGCCTTTGGCTTTGTTTATGGAGCGCGTAAATGATAAGAAGATCTCGGATCCCGAGACAATTCATTTCTTAGAACAACATTTTGTCCTAATGGATCGATACATTGCAGAGCATAAAGGTTTTGAATGGCGCCTTCCATTTCGCGGCGAAGGATCTCCCTCGATCGGCAATATGTCATTTTCGACAAACGCTATCATTTATGATTGGGAGCGAGAGATCTTTGAAGATTGTTTGTTGGAAGGAATGGATCCGGAAGAGATCCTGGAAAAGAAGATCTCCAAACAAGTCCTTACAGACGCCGACAGAGAGGTAGATCTGGCCAGGAAATATTTAGAGCATATATCTAGTTAGGCAATACCTCTAGCTACATTAAGGCCCCGCAAGGGGCCTTTTTGTATTCTGAGGATCTGATACCTCATAGGGCCAGAACGGGCCGCGTCTGCGGTAATAAGCGTTCTCACATAGACATATATATAAACATATATAGGCGGCGCCCTTGAGAGGCCGCGCCTAAGACTAGGCGAGATCCAAGAGCGGTAGCGCGTACGAAAGCAAAGTATGGGGAGGAGGGGGAGAATAAAGCCTTCTAGAAGGCCAGGAGAAGGCCAGGGAGGGAGAATAAAATAAAGGTAGGGGGAAGGAGCGGGAAACTACAAACGGGCCGCCAGGACGGCGAGAATAGCTATAAGGTTGATATTAGTTAAGAGGAGGAGGATCGCCAGGATCGTATGATAATAGATCCAACGAGTTTTATAGGCGTTATCTATTGTTAGATCTTCCGGATCAGGATCCCCGGCCGGATCAAATTTTCTTTTTAGATCTTTCATTGCTTTTTCTGTTTGGAGATCTTCTCTGGGATATCCATATTTACTGTATCTTACCATTTACCTTCTGCATTTCTTTCCAGGCTTTGTTGATTTTTACCTGGCTTGTTTTATCAAATACCTCCAGGGGATAAACATTACGATCTCCAAATCCTATATCGTCTTTTTTCTGATATGAGGCAAACGTCCTAACATATTTACGGCCGTCTAATTCCTGGATATCGTACAAATAACAATCAGTATGGATCTCACAACATTTCATTTTATTAAAATCGTCGGATCCAACGGTGGTTGCGTCTCCGGCTATGTCGATCCATAGCAACTGCAACTTAGCGTGACATTTATCTCCAATCTTAATCATCTAGGGTTTCTCTTACCTGGTATCGCTCATACAAAAAATCTAGATTGTTAAGGATATATTCTTCATATGAGATCTCTTTTTCTAAATATGCTCTGCGTTCTTTCATTGCCTCTGCATACATATTCCTAGTAAATGCCGCAAAACTAATATCGTTCATACGTTATCCTCGTTTTCCGCTCTGGCCCATTCATCACAAAAAATCCCGCATTCAATGTCGTAGTTTTTTAGAGGCCTTCCTTTTGCGTCTAAAGGCAATTCATCTAAAAAAATTCTCTCTCCTTTGTGACGTACCAATCTTGCTCCTATTTTCCTGGATTGATCTGCGCGATCTTTATAAACATCTGGAAATGTAGATCTAACCAAATTCCAATAGGTTGGCGACGTTGCCTTTACACATCCGATACAATTTGCGTTGGGAAAACCTAACTTATAGATCTCAGGAATATCAATATTGTTAGCGGCTAATATGTCGAAACAATCTTGCTTAGTTTTGTTTTCGTGAATGAGTATAGGTAGCAAATTAGATCTCTCTGTCACTTTAAATCTAGCGGCTCTTTTAGTTTCTTCCGCAGTAAATCCTAAAACCGTGTAATCAGTAGGATTAAGTATTTCCCATTGTTGCCTGGCGTGTTTTTTTAAGGATCTAGTACAAGGCGCTCCCAATGGGCCGCTCATAAATTTATTATCTTCCCATACATCTTTACAAGAATATTCTGGATACTTGCTATTAATTGCAAACTCAATATCTTGTCCGATCCATTTTTCTATGTCTTTTAAAAATCTTACGTTATCTGAATGTTCCTCTTTGATTGGATTGTTTACGATACGGACATTATTATCATTTCCATATTTCATAATTGTTAGTTTGGCCGCTAATGCAGAGGCGGCTCCGCAAGAAAACCAGACTGTAATATTCTTGCCAGATAAATTATCAATATCCTCTGCGTAATAATTAATTACTTCTTGATCGTTCATTTTCCTTGGCCTCTATATTTTTTCCAGGATCTTCTACGGTGTTTGTTCATATGAGACATAGATACGTTTTTCCTGGATCCTTGAGAAGTTTTCTTGCCTCGCGCTCCTGTGACGCTTTCGTGTTTTACGTTCTTAAATACCTTTGCCATTTTCTAAAGGATCATCAACTTTTTCGATCCTGGTTTTTAATTGATATCTAATATGACGATCTAATAATGTTAAAAAATTCTTACTCTCTATTGGGAGATCTCCTTCCTGGCCGTGTACTAAATAATTCATACACTTAACATACAGTAAGGGGATTGCTTGATCTCCAGAGTTTACGAGATCGTCTTTATGGGCCTCATAAAAATCCTGGGCCAATAAGTTTAGGTTTTCAATATTCACGGTTAGCCTCCATTTCTTGTCCTGGATCCTTTTCCCAACCTAATTGCAGATCTTTATGTTTAGATCTTAGATCCTTGGCGTAAGATCTTAAATCGTGTTTGTATTGCTTGGGGATCCAAACGGTCGTTTTGATTAAACCATTTTCTATATTCTTTTGTTTGTATCGCTCCTGGTTTTTGTACTTCATAAACTCTCCTCTTTTTCCAGACAAAGAAGGGCAATGTATTCTGTCAATACAAACATAGGGCCTTGGCCTTATTAATTAATAGTCAACTATTAATAGATTATTCAGAGGCTCTTTTTTAGTACGGATCCTGGATACTTCGTCGTCATAAAGTGTCGCTTTTCCGTCCTTAATATTGAGTACCGTACAAAAAAAAGTAGATCTCTTTATGCGTACTCGATCTCCTCGACGAATTGCCAATGGCTCGTCTCTCTCTCCATATAATGCCTCAGACATTTAAGCCTCGGTCACTAGATCTGATAATGGATCCTTATGAATAAAAGTCTTTTTCTGAGTGAGAACTTGATATCCGTTTGCTCTAAGTCTCTCGGCTTTATCTTTTGCCAGGCGCTTATCACGAAACTGACACCAAATATATCCGTTTAACTCAGGCATAAAATATCCTACTTTGTATAAAACTTGAGAATTCATATTTACCTCCTTCAAGTTAGTAAGACTATTTTAATTGATGTAGTACAACTATTGCAAATTGCGTACGATCCTCAAACTGTTTTATACATAGCAAATCGTTTATAATTTTGGCAATGGAGATCCAATGAAAGAGATCAAAAGACAAGAAGGTAAACCTGGCCGTAAGATGAAGATCTTAACGGAACAAGATTGTTTAGCTATAACAGAGGCCGCAAAGTCTGGCCTTGGCATAATGGACATATGTAAAACCTTGGATATTTCTTATGATGTATGGACAAGGGAAAGTAAAAAACCAGAAATAAAAGACGCATTAAAAAGAGGGCAATCGCTCGGTAAAAAAGAAATTGTGAACGCCCTTTTCCAAAATGCGGCCAAAGGAAACACCGTAGCGCAGATCTTTTGGCTAAAAAATAAGGGCGGCCAGGGAGAATGGACGGATCGCCAGGAAACTGAGATCAATATAAATTTACGAGAGATCCTGGATAATGCTAATGCGAGGATCCAACAAAATAACAACAAGAATATTATTGAAGGCGAAAGCATTGATATAACGGGCCTGGAAGATCCTGGCCAACATCCTAAAAAGAAGATCCAGGAAGATTAGGCCCAAGATTTATGACTAAGATCCAATCAATAAAATCTCTCCATTTATACCTAGATCTTAATCAGAACGGGGCCGGTGTTTTTTTTGCGAAAAACACCCCCCCTAAAAAAAATCGCCTAGGTCTTTGTCTTGCAACTATATGACTAATTTTTTTTTATTTTATGAAATAGTCTTACTATGAAACCTCAATCCGCAAAACAAAAAGGAAGATTATTACAACAATGGTTTAGAACGTTGCTTATGGATCTATTGGGCCTGGCAAATACAGATATTGTTTCTAGGCCAATGGGATCTCGCGGAGAGGATCTAATTATTGGAGACGAAAGCAGAAAATTATTTCCATACTCGATTGAATGTAAAAACCAGGAGGCCGTAAATGTATGGAAGTCATATGAACAAGCAAAATATAACTCAAACGAATACGAGCCTTTACTTGTAATAAAACGTAATAGAGTTTTACCGCTTGTCGTTGTTGACGCAAAACATTTTGTCGGATTGATAAAGAGGTTAAACGAATATGAAAAACAGTAATCTAGATAAAGAGTTAATGGCCGCAGTATGGTCGCCTGGCATAAAAGACAGTCCATTAAAATTTGTAAAATTTATTTTTGAATGGGATAAGCCTGGAACACCCCTGGAAGGTTTTAAAGGCCCGAGGAAATGGCAAGAAAAAATTTTATTAGATCTTGAGAGACATATAGCAAGAAACCAGGGCAATTTAGATCCAGAAATGTTCCGCCAGGCCGTAGCGTCGGGAAGGGGAATAGGAAAGTCTGCATTAGTAGCCTGGATAATATTATGGATGTTATCAACCAGATTAGGATCTACAACAATCGTCACGGCAAACACCGAACAACAATTAAGATCTAGAACTTGGGCCGAGTTAGGAAAATGGCTTACTTTATCAATCAACGGATATTGGTTTAAAAAAGCCGCAACAACAATCAGGCCAACGGCCTGGTTTGAAGAGGCCTTGAAAAAGGATCTTAAAATTGACACCGGATATTATTACGCCCAGGCGCAATTATGGAGCGAGGAAAGTCCGGACGCTTTTGCCGGTGTGCATAGTAATTATGGGATCTGTTTGATAATGGATGAGGCCTCCGGTATTCCTGGCCCAATCTATTCTGTATCAGAGGGATTTTTTACAGAGCCGACGGCCGATAGATATTGGTTTGCTTTTTCAAATCCAAGACGAAACTCTGGCCCGTTTTATGAGAGTTTTCATTCTGCTAAAAGTTATTGGCAAACTTCTCAGATCGATAGCCGTACCGTAGAAGGAACGGACAAAGAATTATTTAACAAAATGCTAGAGCAATACGGAGAAGATAGTAGCGTTGCTCGAGTAGAGGTTATGGGAGAGTTTCCTAGAGCCGACGACGATACAGTAATAGGAATGGACATAGTGAGATCCGCAGTAGATCGAGACGTTGCGTTGACGGCCTCCGCTCCGATTGTTTGGGGCCTGGATGTAGCAAGAACGGGATCCGACAAAACTGCTTTATGCGTACGCCAGGGAAACCATATACTTGAAATGCAGACTTATAATTCAATGGATCTAATGCAATTATGCGGAGCGATCAAAAATAAATACGAGGATGAAATAAATAATCGTCCTCAAGAAATTTTGATTGATGTTATCGGTATCGGAGCCGGTGTTGTCGATCGTTTAGCGGAGCAAGATCTTCCGGTACGAGGAATAAACGTTTCAGAGGCGCCCTCGACGAAAAAAAACTATTTGAACTTGAGAGCCGAACTTTGGTTTCAAGTAAGAGATTGGTTGGCGGGGCGAGATGTCCGTATTCCCAATGACGACGGCTTAGTCGCGGAACTTACCTCGCCAATCTACAAATACACCTCAACGGGAAAATTGAAGATTGAGAGTAAGGATGAAATGAGGAGGCGAGGAATAAAATCTCCAGACAAAGCAGACGCATTATGTTTGACAATGGCAAGTGCGGCCGCGTCTTTTGGAGGAGGAGCAAATAATTCTTTTATGGGCTATAATTTTCGTAGGCCGTTAAAGAGTAAAATTTACAGAGTAGGATAAAAATATGGCGAAGTATGGAAAAGATTATGATCTAGACGATCAAGAAATAGACACCCAAGAATTAAGCGGAATAATTAAGGCGGAAATGGACGACGCCAGGGATTTTATAGATCAAGTAGGAAACGAGAGATCTGAAAATACAGATTATTATTTAGGATCTGAGCCTTACGCGACGAGCGAATTACAATCAGAATATATATCAACCGACGTAAGAGATAGCGTATTGTTTATGCTCCCGTCCATAATGCGTACTTTTTTTGGATCTAAAAAAATTGTTGAATTTATACCGCACGGGCCAGAAGATGTTGAGGTAGCAGAACAACAAACAGATTATATAAATTACGTTATCTCACAAAAAAATAATGGTTTCCAGGTTATGTATAACGCGTTCAAAGACGCCCTGGTTAGAAAATCTGGTTTTGTAAAAGCGTATTACGACGAAGGCCTTACGGTCACAAATCATTCATATACCGGCCTAACACCTACGCAAAGAGACGCATTGTTAGCGGACGAAGAGATCGAGGTCGTATCAGAAAAAGGCGAAACTATGTCCAGGGAGATCTATGATCCCCAGGAACAAAAACAAATTACCCAGGAGATCCCTCTTAGATACGATATGAGGATCCGCAGAGTAAGACGCAACAATAAAGTTTGTATTGACGCAATCCCACCAGAAGAGATCTTGATCGCTAGAGACGCCAGGACAATAGAGACGGCAAGTTATGTCGCTCATAGAAGGATGATGACAATTAGCGAATTAGTACAAATGGGATACGAATATGACGAGGTTGCCTCGTTTGCGGGAGGCGGAAACTATATGGATCCAGAAACACAAATTGAGATCCAGGCAAGAAATCCGTTTTCTGATATGTCCGGGCCAGATCGTCCAGACAACAACGAGGTATATTACGTCGAGCATTATCTAAATTATGATCTTGATAATGACGGTATCGACGAAAAAATTAAGATCTGCACGATTGGCGAAGGATGTAATATTTTAGATGTTGAGCCGTGCGATCATTTACCTATCGTTATGTTTTGTCCGGATCCAGAGCCTCATACAGTTATAGGATCTTGTCCGGCGGATTATCTAAAACCAATCCAGGCCGCAAAATCTCAAATTATGAGAGATAGCCTGGACAGTTTAGGCCACGCGATATTCCCAAGATACGCAGTAGTCGAGGGCCAGGTTAATTTAGAGGATCTAATGAATACAGATATCGGGCAACCGGTAAGGCAAAGAGCGCCTGGACAGATCCAGGCATTGACGACACCTTTTGTCGGCAAGGAGGCTTTTGGAGTTTTAAATTACCTGGATACTGTAAAGGAAGAGAGAACGGGAATATCAAAAGCAAGTATGGGCCTCAATGCAGACGCTTTACAATCTTCTACAAAAGCGGCCGTCGTTGGAACTATGAGCGCGGCGCAAGGAAGAATAGAATTAATTTGTCGTCATTTTGCAGAAACGGGCCTCAAGCCTTTATTTAAAATTGTAAATAACCTGGTTATTAGAAATCAGAATGAGGAAGATGTTTTCAGATTAAATAATAAATTTATTCCGGTAGATCCAAGAGTTTGGGATACCGATAAAGATCTCCAGGTAAACGTCGCAATATCAAAAAATAGTGACGACGAAAAAGCGGCCGTCCTGGCGAATGTTTTAGGAAAACAAGAAATGATTTTGAAAGAATTAGGCCCAGGCAATCCTTTAGTTTCCGGTCAACAATACGCAAACGCTATGAGTAAGTTTATAGAGTTAGCCGGTTTCAAAGACGCACAACAATTTATAAATACCGAAGTGCCAGAGCCTAGTCCACCGGCGCCAGAGGATATGAAACCAGATCCTCAAGAATTATTAGCAATGGCGGAAGGCGAGAAGGCAAAAGCAACGGCCCAAAAAGCAATCGTTGACGCAGAAAACGATCGTTTAAAAATTCTTATGGATGATGATTTCAAACGAGATCAAGCGTCCGCAGACGCTCTCATAAAAATTATGGAGTTAAATGCAAAATATGGAACTCAAATAACAATGGCGGAAATAAATGCGTACTTGGAAAGAGATAAAGAAGAAATCAGACAAAGATCTAAACTTGGAGGAGGAATTGGACAAAATACTCCTGGCGATCAACAAATCCCGCAGTAAAGTTTTTCACTTAGAGGCGGTAGCAAATGATCGATTGTATGTTGGATCTGAAATTCAAGCCGATAGTTTAGAGGAGGCCGAAAGTTTGATGAAATTGGTTTTTTTTAATTATTTTGTAAATGCAGATGATGTAAAAATTCATTGCATTTCGGAGAATTGGCTACACTAATGGCAAAAAGAGATCCAAGATTAAAAAGATTAGGCCTAAAAGGTTTTAATAAACCAAAAAGGACGCCAGGACACCCAACGAAAAGCCACGTTGTATTGGCTAAAGAAGGATCCAAAACCAAAACTATTCGGTTTGGCCAACAAGGAGTATCCGGAGATCGTAAAATGACAAAACGCGCTAAATCTTTTAAGGCCAGGCACGGAAAAAATATTGCAAAAGGCAAAATGAGCGCGGCTTATTGGGCCAACAAAGTGAAATGGTAATATGCAATCGAAATTTAAAAGAGGATTAGAAATGAAAAAGACCAGGGCAAAAAGAAAATTTGCAAAAGTGCCTAAGACTTCCGGAGGTGTTCCAAAAAAATATGTATCTGGAGCAAAAAATAAAAAATCCAGGGAGGCCGAAATCAAAAAGACGGCTAAGTTATACAAAAAAGGAAAGCTAACGCCGTCAATGATGAATAAAATTACTAAAATGAGGAGCAAAAGTGCCAAAAAAAGCAGTAAGAAAAAAAAGTAGCGGTAGCAGTAGCGAAACTACTCTTAAAAAATATTCGAAACAATACAACGTACCCGTTGGCATACTTCGCCAGGTTGTGAAGAGAGGCAAAGGGGCGTATTTTTCGAGTGGATCTCGTCCAGGACAAACTCCAACATCTTGGGGCCTGGCCAGGGCGCGATCGTTTGCGAGTGGATCCGGGGGCGCAAGAAAAGCGGACGCGGATCTTTGGAAAAAAGTAAAAGCCAGAAGGAGGAAATAATGCCAAAAGGTATCGGAACTTATGGATCTAAACGTGGAAGGCCACCAAAGAAAAATAAGAAAAAGAAAAAAGGAAAGAAGTAATGTTGGAACAATTAATAAAACCGGCGTCGGATATTATCGGTAAGTTTGTAAAGGATAAAGATCTACAAGCAAAACTAGATCACGAATTACAAACTTTATTTCATCAAGCCAATATGGCCCAGATTGAGATCTTAAAAGAGGACGCTAAATCTAAAAATTGGTTTCAAAATTCGTGGAGGCCCTCGGTAGGTTGGATCTGTTCAATCGCCCTGGGCGTTCATTTTATAATTTTGCCCCTGGCGGAATGGGCCGCAAGATTGTCAGGTATAAATGTAGATCTTCCAGAATTTGATTTTACTCAATTATCAACAATCTTAATGGCTATGTTAGGAATGTCTGGCCTTAGATCCTATGACAAATCAAACTTACTAAAAGAAAAAACAAAAGTAGCCAAAGAGATAATAGATCCTAGATGAAAATGTACTTATCAGAAATAGTATGCGTTTGCTCTCAAGGAGACGAGCATTTATTTTCTGGGCCAATAGTCAAAGCGAATAGTTATGAAGAGGCCCAAGTACAAGCAAGGAGAATGAATAAGGATCTATATATCGTCGGAGAATACTTTGGAAATCTAGGAGCGGAATATGAACACCTGGGAGTTTCCTAATTTTTCTGAAAAAGAATTCGCTTGTCGTCATTGCGGCAAATGCGAAATGGATCTTGATTTTGTAGCCAAACTGCAAGAACTTAGATCTAAGGTAGATCTACCAATGAAGATCTCTTCTGGATATAGATGTAAAGATCATCCGGTAGAGGCAAAAAAAAGCGCTCCAGGAACGCATAACGAGGGCGTAGCGGCCGATATATTGTGTTTTGGATCTAATGCCCATAAAATTTTGAGTATGGCTTTAGAACTTAAATTTCAAGGAATAGGAGTTAATATGAAGGGAGATCGTAATTCCAGGTTTATTCACTTAGATATGAGTAAGAAAAAATCTAGGCCTACGATTTGGAGTTATTGATATGGAATTGTCGCCCTGGCTAATTTGGAACGTTATACTTACTTTGGTTTATGCGCCATTGATATATGGAATTAGACAGAACGTGAATGAAATAAAACGGATTGATATTTTGCTTAATAAAACCAGGGAAGAAGTGTCAAAAGAGTATGTCTCCAAAGTAGATCTAGAAAGAGATATGGATAGATTACTCTCTCGTTTTGACAAGTTAGAAGAGAAATTGGATCAAATATTAAATGGATAAGCAAAAGGACATAATGGACGGCCACGAGGCCGAAATGATTTTAAATAGCCAGGTTTTTAAAAAGGCTTTTACTGATTACAAAAATCAGTTAATACAGAATTGGGAAACAACACCGGCAAAGGATCTCGAAACTCGAGAAAACATTTACCGGGCAATAAAGATCTTACCAGAGATCGAAAAACATTTAAGGATAGCCGTCGAAAAAGGGAAAATATTGTCGAAAGATTTTAAATCTTTCAATGATGTTTTTAAAAAATAATTTGTAGCATTGAACAATCTAGATTGTTCGGTGTTATAATCAGAAAACGGAGTGTGGAATATGTCCAACAACGAAAATGAGAATGGATCTCTAACCCCAATACAAAGTGTTGAAAACGCTTTCCTAGACGCTCTTACTCCCGAAGAGGAAAAACAAGAAGTCCAGGAGACGGAGGCAACCGAGATAGCCGAGGAAGAAACTGAGCAAGAAATTCCGGAAGAGGAAACTCTCGAGGAAGGCGAGGAAGAAACCGAGGAGCAATCTGATGAAGTAGAAACGGAAGATGATGAAGAAGAGGAGCCGGAACTCTATGCCGTCAAAATTGACGGCCAGGATTACCAGGTATCCCTCGAAGAATTAAAGTCTGGATACTCACGTCAAAAAGATTATACGAGAAAAACTCAAGAGTTAGCGGAGTTAAGGAAGGTCACGGAAAGTCAGGGCCAAGATCTTAACGCAAAGCTAAATGAGATCTCGGAGGAAAAGGCGCTATATAGCGAACTATTACCGAAAATGAAGGCTATGATTAACAATAACCTTCGAGAAGAGCCAGATTGGCAATATTTGATCGATAACCAACCTCAAGAATATATGAGGGAAAAAAGAAAATGGGATCAAATGCAAGAAACTTTGAAGTTTGCCGACGCGGAAATGGAACGTCTTAAACAAGAAGATCTCCAGGCGCAACAAGTCGAAAGACAAAGGCAAATTTTAGAGGGCCAGAAACTAATTTCTGAGAGATTACCTTCTTGGAATGATGTAAAGGTGGCCCAGGACGAGGCGCAAAGTATGGCGCTTTATGCAAAAGAGGATCTTGGATTTACCGCAGAAGAGTTATCGCAAATCTCAGACGGTAGGCTTGTTCTACTTCTTAGAGACGCCTGGCAATTTAGTAAAACTAAAAAAGCCAGATCTAGGAAACCAAAAGAGGCCCCGGCTAGAGTAGCTAAACCAGGCAATTCTACAAAGATTAAAAGTAATAAACCGCTAAATGACGCCAAGGCGAGACTGAGGAAGAGCGGCAAAACAAGTGACGCGGCCGCAGTCTTTGAAAAATTAATCTAACTAAACTTTTCGTAAGGAGGAAAGTAAAATGGCTAAAATTAGCAACGCGTTTACGACGTACGACGCCCAGGCAAATAGGGAAGAAATTTCGGATCTAATTGCAAATATAGATCCAAGTGCAACGCCTTTTATGTCTGCGCTAGGCACGAAAAACGTAAACAACACCACTTTTGATTGGCAAACTGAAAACTTACCAACTGTTAGTGCAACCGGAGAACTTGAAGGTTTTGAAATAACTAGAGAGGCCTCTACACCGACAGTTAGAGAGAGCAACGTGTGTCAAATCAATTCAATTAACGCAACTGTATCTGGATCTCAGAACGCGGTTGACGCAGTAGGCAAAAGGTCAGAAATGGCACATCAACTAGCGATTATGTCTAAAGCATTAAAAAGAAATATGGAAACTGCTTTATGTCAAAACCAGGCTAAAAATGCCGGGAACGCTACTACTGCAAGAGCAACCAGATCTTTTGAGGCCTGGGTATCAACTAACGTAAGCAGAGGAACGGGAGGATCCAACGGATCCGCAAGTACCGCCGCTACGGACGCCACTACCGCAAACAGACGAGCGCTTACTGAGGCATTGTTAAAAGGTGTTCTGCAAAGTATGTTTACAAACGGAGCAGAGCCAAACTTGGCAATCGCCGGGCCGGTTAATAAGCAAGTAATTTCTGGCTTTACCGGTAGAGCAAACACTAGAGCAACTGTTGACGCCGGTACTATTTCAAGTAGTGTCAGTATCTACGCTTCGGATTTTGGAGAACTCCAAATCATACCTTCAAACAGATCTAGAGACAGATCTCTTTTATTGGTAGATCCGGAATATGCGAAAGTGTGTTTCTTGAGAAACTTCTCGACGGTTGATATCTCAACAATCGGAGACGCGGAAACTAAAATGCTTGTAGCCGAATACGGCTTAGAAGTATCGAACGAGGCCGCTCACGGTATTGTTGCAGACTTAACTACTTAATGATTTACGGAGGGCCGTTTAGGCCCTCCAATCTTTAAGATGAAGAGTACTCTTATAGCAAATAAATCTGGCCTAGTTTCTCAGTTTATAACTGAGGACGACGCCGGATATTTAAAAACAACGCAAGATGTTTCGAAAACTATTGAATATACGAAACACCTGGCGGAGCAAAATCCTAGTAAAGATTTTCGACACGTTGCAGAAGTACCGTTGGTTATATGGGAAAAGGCCGTGCAAGAAGGTTGGCACAAAGATCGCGCTCAATGGAAAAAATGGCTTAATGATCCAAATAATAAAATGTTTAGATCTTGGCCAGGTAAGGTATAAATATGACGTATGCAGAACTAAAAACTCAGATAGCCGAGTATCTAAATAGATCGGATCTAACAAATCAATTAGATACATTTATTAAAAATACTGAGGCCGAAGTTAATAGAAAACTTCGCCATAAAGATATGGTCAAAAGAGTTATAGCTAATGCAGACAATCAATATTTACAACTTCCAGGAGATTGGCTTGGAGCAATCAATGTAGATCTCCAGGGAACTAATCCCTCTGTATCACTAAAGCAATTATCTTTAGAGAGTATGGACGATTATCGTACTGCTAATGATGATCCAACCGGACAACCGGTTTACTTTGCTATCGACGGAGATACTATGGAATTGGCCCCGACACCTTCTGGATCCTATAATTTGCAATTAGTTTACTATGCAGAGATCCCTCCCCTGGGAACAACCAATACAGAGAATTTTTTATCTCGTACCGCGCCAGACGTTTATTTGTATGGCGCTTTAAAACACGCCTCTATTTATTTAATGGAGGATGAACGTTTGCCCGTTTTTGCCGGATACTTTGAAAAGGCAATGGAAGAATTGAGGCAACAACAAGCGAAAGCGGATTACCATAAAGGATCCTTATTATTAAAAAGGCGAACGTATGGAAAACCAAAATCGCAAGTTTATTACTACAAATCTTAATCTTATAAGGAGGAACAAATGGCCGGATTTAGTAATTATTTAGAAACAAAAGTCTTAGAACACGTTTTCGGAGGATCTGCATATACCGCTCCTACGACACTATACGTCGCGTTATTTACTGCGGCGCCAAGTGACACGGGCGGCGGAACGGAAGTCTCTGGAGGCGCATATGCACGTCAAACGGCGGCTTTTACGGTGTCTGGAGATACCGCGTCAAATACTGCGGCAATCGAGTACGCTACTGCAACTGCGGATTATGGTACTGTCGTTGCAATGGGAGTATATGACGCATTAACCTCTGGCAACTTATTAGCCTATGGTACTTTGACAACTTCTAAAACAGTCTCTAATGGAGACGTGTTTCGTTTCAACGCAAGTGCAATAGATATAACGCTCACATAATACAGAGGATTAAGATATGGCCTCTGTTCCTTATGGATCGTATTTTTACGGGCGTTCCAGATATGGAACGCCTGGATATCATTTTGCGGCTTGTCAGATCTCTGCGTCT
>VTLG01009846.1_pt1 | contig 17674 bp, 24 predicted proteins | sample 4694571 | NCBI WGS metagenome assembly VTLG01 (sample SAMN12604809, study PRJNA352737) | marine metagenome | biome: ENVO:00000447; feature: ENVO:00000209|ENVO:00000569|ENVO:01000036; material: ENVO:00002151; isolation source: viral sequences binned using virsorter ... | reverse complement strand
CTTGCAGTGGTTACTCCTTGAACATTTTTTCTTTGTTCAGGTAACTGAACTAACTTAAATATTCTGTCTTCTGACTCTTTAATAAATGTAGATAGGTTATTAGTAAAAGTAGTCTCATCACACTCCAGATAATCACCTACTGCTGTTTTTAATGTGCTATATGTAAAACTCATGATGTTGTTATGGTAACAGAACCAACACTTGTAGTAATCTCATAAGTATCAAGTGTTTTGCCCAATTTACCCTTCCCTACATTAGTATAAACTGAAAAAAAATTTGCATCATCAGATGTGTCAGGTCTAGGATTTTGTAAAGCCTGTGGGTCATCTGGAGCTTTTCTAGGTTCTAATTGTGGATGTTTAGCATCCCACTGGTCAGGTCCAACCAATAAACCATTCCAAGTTTTTTTCATATCTTTTAAATGATAACGAAAACCTGTTATATCACAGATTCCATAAGCGTGTTTACCACTAGCAAAATTAGCCATTATGCTGAATTATATCCTCTTAAATCTGGGCTAATATGAAATGATGCCCTTTCTTCATCTTGTGACATAGCCCTTAAAAACTCTTCTTCATAAAGTTGTTTTAACATACCAGTTCTTTCTGGGGCTTTTTTTAATGATATGTAATAAGCTAAACCAGCTGCTAAACAAGGGTAAAAACGATAAGGCATTTCCAAAGTGTTAGCTCCAGCATCAGCATCATCCATTCTGGTTAATACATTCATATACAAGGTGTAAGTGCTTGATTTATCAGGTGCTGGATAAACAGTAACTGTAGGAGTTAATTGTTTATCTATGTAAAACTGGGAAGGTTTACCTGTGGTAGATTTGTTACCCAAACCAGCATATTGTGACCTACCAATTCTAGCCATGGGCAAATCTGTTATTTCACCACTAACAGTCTCTCTAATAAAAGCATCCAATACATCAATAGGAGCTGTTGCATTGGTAGAATCTATGTTGTAAGCAGTCGTGTCTTTGACCATAGCAACAGTTTTTTGTGCAATAGTCCATTGATTTAAGCCTCTATTAGCCCATTCTGCTAACATAAGGTTAAGACTTCTTCTGGCTGTCTTTAAATCATAGCCTGTGCGTAATTCAATACCACAGCGTTCAAAGGCTTCTTCAATAAACTCACCTACATCTGGTTCAAAGTTTTTACTACCTGATGTAGCCATGTTTTATTTTCTCCTGACTTTTCTGCCAGTCTTTTTAGCGTAAGCCTTTGCCTTTTTTTTACCAGCTTTAGTATAAGCGAATTTTTTTCTTCCAACAGTTGGCATTAACTACCTCCTATAATAATTAATTAAGTTAGCTATTCCTCCACCTCTCATACCTAGTGGTTCTTGCCTAGCCAAAGCATTTCTTGTTTCTTCCATTTCTCTTCTTCTCATTTCTTCAGCTAAAGAAGATAAATACTCTGCATTCATATCTCTAGGAACCACTGTTGCACCAAACTGTTCAACAGGTGCTGGTTGTTCAAGATTTCTAGGAACCACTGTTGCACCAAACTGTTCAACAGGTGGAGCTTCTATTGGAATACCCATTGGAGCTTCTATTGGAATATCCATTGGAGCTTCTATTGGAATATCCATTGGAGCTTCTATTGGAATATCCATTGGAGCTTCTGTAACTGTAGGGCGATACTCTTGTATAGGTGGAAGAGGCATTGGTTGTGGCATGGGCATTTGTGGAAATCTTCTGCCCATCCCCAAACCTTTATAGTCTCTTATTCTGTCTCCTAAACTACCCAATCCCCTTCTTTGGAATCTTTTTGCCTTTAAGGAGCTAAACGCTGTTCGAGGGGGTAAAGTAATTGGAGAAGGTAGCATGTGGTGTCCAAATCTTGTATCTGTAAATGGTTGTGGTAAACGCCTAGTTACTTGCCTCAACTTATTTATAAAACTCATATTAATTACCCATATTTTTTAATTAGCTTTAAAACTATCATATAGGTATCACCGCTACCATGCCCTAAAGTTGTAAAGTCAAGATCTCCTGTAAAGCCACTAGAAGCAGCATTATTAGGAATAGCTGTGAAATCGTCATAGTATTCATCACCAGTTGAATCAGCTGGAAGGTTTATGGCTAACACATTAGCTGAAGCATCAAAATCAATTTTGACACTCATTCCAACAGTTGCCCACCACACTCTAGCTATATCAACTGAACTACAAGCAGTGCCAGCTGCATTACTGTTTAAAGCAGACACATCTACTTTTTTTACAGCTGATTCACCAGTGCCATCACTGACATTAGTGAATCTCATGACAGCGACCCTTTCGCCATCTTGTATTGTTTGCGAAGTTACTGCATCAGCCATGTTGACCTCCTACAGTTCAGTTACAGCAGTTCTTTCTTTACCAACTGTGATGTAATCTACAGTTAAAATCTTAGAAGCAGCTGCTCCATTCTGGATTCCAAAAGAAACTGTCAACTCTTCATCATCTGGAGCATTGGTGCTTACCACAGTACCAGCATGAACATTGTTTTGATAAACATGAAATTTCTGGTCATTTGGATTGTAAACAAAGCCCAAAGTCATAAAAGTATCATCTGACATATCATTTGGTAGACTCAAAGTTGATTGAGTGCCATTTTTCTCAACAATAAATTGAGGTGTTTCATCACCATCAGTTAATAAGAAAAAGATACCATCTGATACATCAAGTGGTGAAGTGTCAGTAATTTGTAATCCCATCACAACATCTGAAGCATCAGCATCTGATGTTTTGAAACGAGATTTGAAGAATAACTGTTTACCTGATTCATACTTAAATGACTCGATTGCTCCACCAGAGCCACCAGCCCATTGAAAAAAATCAGCGTCATTATCTGCGTCATCGTTGGTGACAACTAATAAACCACCATCACCAGAGCCTAAAGCCTCAGTAGCAGCAGATGTTCCACCTTCTGTTGTTGTAATTACCCAATCACCAGCAGTATATTTATCAAAATCATCATGAAAAATATGATACTTAGTTGGATCCAGTTGTTTTATTTTGCCTAGAGAACCAGTGCTTGAAACATTGGTTACTCCAGAAGTAAAATGTGTAGTCATAATAAACAGCCTCCTATATTGATTGCCAGTAAATCACACCATGCGATTTACCATTCATTATGTCAATTATGACTATATCATAAAACTAGCTTTGTATAGTTTTATTTTTTATTCTTCTTAAATCTTCTTCTTGACCTTGCTTATTTTTGTTGTTATTATTTTCCATACGATTATTTGGGGGCTGAAGATGTAATGTCTTTGGCTTTCCTAATAATCTGCGTTAAACACAAGGCGCATTCTAATGTTCTAGCTTTGTATAGTTTTATTTTTTATTCTTCTTAAATCTTCTTCTTGACCTTCTAATGTTTCTGTTCTTGCTAACTTAGTGTTCTTGTGTGTGACTGAATGAGTAGCAAAGTCATCTTTTCAGAGAGCAAATGCGTAAAAATACCCTGTTAAGGCAAAATTAAGCCCTGTGAGGGCGATTTAGGATTTGGTAATGTACCTAAATCAAAAAAAGGGTTTTTCTTTGTTAAAACGCAAACAATGAAGTTATTAAAATAGAAAATAAAAAAAGGGGTGTCGAGACAACACCCCTTTAGTTTGTTTAGCAATAGTTGAGGGATAAACGCTATTGCCAGTCGTTCAATTAAGCTCCTTGAGAACCATAAACTCCTCTCCAGTTAGACCAGCCAAAGCTATATCGTTCTCTAGCTTTGTATCTGATATTACCAGTTGAGAAATCAGGTTCCATATTGGTTTCCATAGGCGTTCTTTGGAACATTTTAAGACCTTCACCTGTATCTGTTACTGAAGTCAGTACAAACCAAGCATCTGTATCTGACAGATAATGATTAACACTATATCCACCGGGTAATACCCCTGTGTTTTTAATAGCATTAATATCGTTATCAGCAGTTCCAGATCTTTGAGGACTATTCAAAATTCTGTCAGCTATAAAAACTAGGTTCGCTGGAACCACAAGTTTTGAAGCATTGACAGAGATTGTTAGACCTCTATCGTCTGTAAATGTTGCAATATCAATCAACGCATCTTCTAATGAAGTTTCGTTTAAGTCAGCCATAGTAGTAGCTCTGTTTGCAGCAGTGCCTCCACCAGCTAATGGGTGAGCTGTGTTTATTAAAGAAACACCATCTCCTCCAGTATAACTTGAACTAAATGCGTTATTGAGAACATTAGCACCTTTCACTTCTTTGGAGTTAGCCATAGAACGTGCAAGTGCTTTTGTATACCTTTTTCCTAGCGAGTCATATAAATTATCTTCAACTGCTTCTTCAGTTAGTGCAAAAGCTAACGCCACGGTATCGTGGGTATATCTTGCAGTGTAACTTTCAGTAGCGTTGTCATAGACTACGCCTTGCCCTTCTGATTTATCAGGTGCAGAACCAAAACCAACAATTAATACTTCTTCCTCGAAAGCCTTTGAAGAGTCTTCGATTGAGAAAATATCAGCGTATTCTTGGTCGTATTGGTCATACTCCATACCAAAAAGTGCATTCAAACCCGGTTCTAGTTCGGCAGCTAATTGTGCTCTTGAAATTGCCATTATTTACCTACCTTATGCTAGTCCAGCACCTTTTTGCCCAGCGATGTGATTTTGAATCACAACGTAAGCATTGGTGTTGGCGGATGAAACATCCGAGTTATCAGGATCCTGAGAAATATCTAATGCCTTCAAAGGAAGTGTAGCAGTGGTAGCACCAGTTGTTACATCCAATTCAGTATTAGATCTCCCAGACTTAGTATCGCCTACAGGAGAACCATCCACAATGTCAAAATTTCCGAACAAATCAGCTACTGGTAAAGCAGCATCTGATTGAACTTCAAAAACAACATTGGGATTATCAACAACAGAAGCAACTATATCTGAAGCAGAAATACTGCCCGGATAATAATTTTTATAAACTTGTTCGCCTGAAGTGGGGTCTGTATATGAACAACCATTGAACACACCCACGATTGGAACAGTGCCAGTAGCAGCATGCCTACCTAGCACACCGGCAGTGAGCTGGGTTACCAGATCACCTTGGTATATTGGGGTAGTTGCACCACTAGCTATCCTATATCTGGATTGACCTCCAGAATAGGGTTCTCCGCCCATCATACGAACAGGTCTTAACCCAAATGGGGCATCTTTATTTGCCATAATTAATTTCCTGTTACGTTAAAAAAATCACTTTTTCTTGCCAAAAGTGACTTGAGATTCCCTCTTAGAATCATACTTAATATAACGACTGTCTTTGGCTGAATCATTAAAAATTGTATTATCCAATGCTTCATTAGCTTTTCTAGTCTTTTCAGAATAGTAAGCTCGCCTTTCTTCGACAGTCTCTATAGGCATTTTTGCTAAGAGAAGTCCCTCGTTATGAACAACACCAGCAAGTCTACCTTTGTCCTTGTCATGACTAGGAAGTTGCCAATCATCAGGCAATTCCGAACCCTGAACAAGCTCCCAGCCCTCTCGAAGCCTATAACCTACGTTATTGGCATCTTCTTGACCAAGATACGACTCCCTTATCCAGCGGTATTCATAACCTTCTGGGGGTGGGGGAGCTTCTAGTTTTCTTACCGGTCTCCATGGTTTTCTGCGAGCTTCTTTATCGTGTGACTCGGATTCACGGGTGTGTCTTATGGTATCAACTTTCTCTTCTTCTGACATTATCTTGCCTCCCTTTGAGATATTTTTTGCTTTTGTTTAGCAACTTGCTTCAACCAGTCTTCTTCAGACATATTATATGGTTTTAGCCCTCTAAGGCGTTCTACTTCAGATTTAGAAAAACTTACGCCATTCTTGTTGCCTTGTGTTTTTTGCCGACTTCCTACAGAAGCAGATGCGACTCTTTGCACAGAGGGTCTATCATCTTTTTTATTGGCTTTTTTTGAAGTACCCAATTCAGGATATACTTTAAAAACTCTTGTATTCAACTCATCATAATAATCATTAGAATCTGCTTCAAACCCTTCATTAATAAGGTTAAAGTGTGTGAAGTAAGCATATTGTGTTGCTTCAGCATTCTTAGATTCAGTCTGATCTCCATACCAAGGATTATCTTTTGCCCAACTTAAAGCCTCTTGTGTAGGCTCTGGGGCTTGCTCTTGTATGGGTTGTTGGTAAGTTTGTTGAGGATTTTGAAAATACTGTGTCTGTTCTGATTGTCTGTTCTTTGCTATTCTTAATTTTTCTTTTTGTATTGACAAATCACTTTTTAAGGTATCAGCTTTAGACATTAATTCAGCATCACCAGAGTCAACAGCTTTTTTATAAAGCTCATTGGCTTGCTGTTCTTTAGATTCTATAGACTGTTCTTCTGCTGTTAAAACATTTTGACCTAAAGCACTGGTTTGTTGTCTTAGTGCATAATTTTCAGCATCTTTTTGTGCTAATAATTGTTCAGCTTGTAAAGCTCTATCTTCAGCTTCTTTAGCTCTTTGATTTAATTTATTAACTCTTTTAGATACATTTTTAGTATATCTATCTAATTCATCATCAGGAGAAGGCGTTTCTTCAGTCTCTACTGAATCTTCCTGTACTAAAACTTCTACTTCTTCTTGTATTTCTTCAGCTTTTGCTTCTTCATTCATTACAAACTCACTATATCATCAGGATTGGAAATTGTGGCTATTACCTCATCATCATTTATTATCCTAACTTCTTCACCATCTTCTAATTTAAACCTAGCTCCAGCATATCTTCCGATAAGAACCCAGTCCTTCTCTTGACACCATGGAGCCCCATATTTATCACCACTATAACAAAGAGGACCACACTTGACTACATAAGCAACTACAGTTGCTAAAGTTTCCTTATCTACTGTCTCTTTGGTTAAATGTATACCTCCTTTCGTTTTGCCCTGTCCACGATAAGGTAAAACTAAGATTTTCCAACCAGTAGGTTGAGGCATTCTCTCTAAAACAGAACCTTCAAGTTTTGTAGGGTCTAAAACAACCTCTTCTGGTTCAACATAAGCTGTTGCTAATTCGACCTTTGATTCACCCATTGTCAGTTTTAAAGTAATTTTTTATAAAATCTTGCATATAGTATAATGCTTCTAGTTGTCCTTGCAAATATTTATGGTGTTCCATATCTATTAAACCACCACTCATATAAGTTTCTTGAACTTGTTGTTCTTTCTTTTTTAGTTCTTTTTGTAGTTCTTCTGCTAATTGTAATGGGTCCATTTAATTTCTCACTTTAAATTCCAAGCCCTGTTTAGCAGCTCCACCACCACGACATTTCATAACTTTCACTTCCCCACCTTTGTTCATTCGAGATTTACTCAAAGCAATAGCTACTGCTTGTTTTTGTGGATAGCCTTCTTTTTTTAGCATAGAAATATTACTAGAAACTGCTCCTTTAGAGTTTCCTCTTTTTAATGGCATTATTTTTTCTTGTTCTTAGTGCCAGCTGGTCTACCCCTTTTTTTCTTAGGGGCTGATTTTTTTACTTCTGGTTTTTTCTCTTCTGCTTTAGTTTCCTTCTTGCTTGTAGGTTTCTTTTCTACTACAGGCTTGGGGTTTGGAACAACACCACCCTTTTCGATAATTGCCATTTTTTTTGCAATCCTCTCAAGGTTGGCTTGATGAGCTTTAGCCTCTGCTTCTTCTTTAGCTTTAAACTCTGCTGCTTCTTTTGCTCTTTCCAGCTTTTTTTCAGCTTTGAGTTTTTTTAAGGCTTCCAGTTTATAAGATGTGGTCATTGAATACTCCCAAATTTTTGTTCTAATTCAAGCAATTTTAAGTCTGCTTGTTGTTTTAGTCTATCAAAACCTAATTGCAGTTTATCATCTGCTATTATTTTTTGTATATCTAATCTCTGTTTTTGCCATTCGTGATTTAGCATACTATTCGTGTTCTTTTGCTCTTGATTCGATTCAAATTGCATTTGTTCCATATCGAGCTCTTTGTCTTTCAAGTCTAGTTCTTGTTGTCTTATAGCAACCAATGGGTCGCCTTGATTAGCTTGTCCTATAGAAGATAAGAATGCTTGAGTTAATTCTGCCAATATAGGTGAGCTCAATTCATCCATTATCATTTGTATCTGTTGTTGGATTTGTTGTGCTTCTTCAGGAGAAACTTGTTGCATTTGCATTTGAATTTCTACAATTCTTTGTTGCATTTCAGGTTCCATTTGCTGTTCAGCAATTTGAGTTGCTAAAAACTGTAAATGTTGCATTACATGGCTAATGATAATTGACTGTAATTGTGGATTCTCTTGAACCACTTGAGTTAAAAATAAACTTTGATGTGTCTCTATGTGAGATTCATGATTTTGTGGACCAAAAGCCTGTGCTGGTTGCCCTAACAATAAACCACTATTCTCCAAACCAGCATCTATGGGTTTGGGTGTCATATCAGGAGGGGGTTGTAATAAAGTTTCTATACTGTCAACACCTAAAGCACTATACATTCTTTTGTAGGCTTCATATATACCCACAGGTCCATGAACATCTGGATTTGATTGCACCATTTGTAATAATTCTTGTGCCATCGTAATTCTTTGGCTTTGTGAAAATATATTGGGGTCAGATATTGGTACTATATCCACTCGTTCATCAAAATCACTTGTTTTGATTTCTTTAGGACCTGAACCTGTTTCATAATCATATTCTGGTGGTAAGTAATCAGAAAAAACATCAGCTAATAAATTAAATTCCAGTTTTTGTGAATAATGTAAGCGTTTGTGTATAGCACTCATAACTTTAGTGCCTCTTTCTAATAAAGCTACAGTTGTCCCAACTGGCATGGCTTGGTTCATATCACCTACATTCATATCAGCAATAGCAGCAAATCTTTTACCTGAATCAACCAATAACCCCAGTAATTGCATCAAAACATTACTGGGCTCTTTTATAGGCAAGGGAATTAAGTTCTCTTTTAAAGAGCCTCCTGTGGTGTCAATATCTCTAAATTCACCGGGTTGTAAAGGATCTGCTTCATCACGAATACGCATACCTCTGGCTTTAAACCCAGCTGGTAAATTAGCTAGAGTTCCAGCATCAATAAGTTGTCTTAATATAGATGTAGAAGCCTTAGAAAGCCCTCCTATCATGTGAGAAAGACCTAGACCATAAAAACCAAGACCGGGTAAAAATTTGTATTGAACAAAATAATTAATTTTATTCTTGTCAGTGTCATTGGGATTATAGTTTCTTCTTATTGCTAAAACTTTATTAGCTTGCTCATCAATAGTTACTATATAAGGTAATTTTAATCCTGTAGGCTCACCATCTGCTCCAATATCTTCATAACCCTTTAAATCTAAAATGGTATGAACTTCATAAATAGTTCTATTTCTATCTTCAGTGTAATTAGGTTCCACACCTTCAATGTCATCTATTTCTTCTTTTACATCATCTCTTTCAGTATAAGAATCTTCTGGTATATCAACATTGGCATAAAAACCTGAAAGTTGTTGTTTTTTTATCTCATTACGAGACATGCTAATAATATGAGTTACTCTCTCAGCAGAAAACATATCTGGAGATTCATAAGGCACTACTAAATCTTCTGGTGGAATAAATTTAGAAACTGCTCTTTTTAAAGAAAAATCAAAATGAATTTTTTTGAAAGCAGAACCAGCTAAAGGTAAGTAAAATAATAATTGGTCTAATTCTGGGTCATATTCTTGCATTACATTCATAATGTAATAGTTCATAAATTCTTGTACTCTCTCTGCTTGAGATTCTGTTTCAGCAGTTCTTGTGCCTATTATTTGTGTTTTAACAGGTCCTTTTGCTGGTAACAGTTCTTTGTATGCACTAGCCTGAAACTGGGTAACAGCTTCAGCTAAAATAGGGTGAATAACACCACTTGAGCCTTGAAATGGTTGTGAACGACTTTCATCAAACTTCATGCCTAAGTATTTAAGTCCATCTGTGTAAGTTTTCTCCCACTCACTACGAGATTCTAAATCTCCTTTTATGGAACCAGTTAAATCTGTAGATAACTTAGTTAAATCGTCTTCGTCTAAAAACTCAGCTAAATTTGCAAAAAAATCTTCTTGTGGAGCTTCTTCTTCAACTTGCTCATCATCCAATAAGACTCCTTCTTCAGTAACCAAAATATTAGCAGCATCTCTAATTTCTTCTTGTCTGGTTTTCTCTGGTATTACTTCAACTGACCTTGATGTTTCAATAATGTCTGGATTATCTTCTGTGCCTAATTTCTTCTCTATAACCATAATTGTTCCTAGTGTATCACTGTTTCTTCTGTTCTTTCCAATACTTCAAAATCTTGCTTTATATCACTTATTATATCTACAAGCTCACCCTCTACTACTAATCCTTGTAAACCAGCTAAAAATTTAGCTTTTTCAAGTGTTTCAGCAATAATTCTAGGACCTTCATATTCATCGTCATCCCAAATAAAGCTAGTTATCCATATTTTCATCAATAATAAATTGTTCTGTTCTTTTTGAGTAATTTTACCTCATCCTGATAATCTTCGTGTAATGATAAAAAACCACCTTGTCTAAAACGCATTAAAGCCATAGTTGCACTGTCACAATAATCATCATAATCACCATAAGGAAAACTTGCCATTTCTTCAACTACTTCTTCTGCAAAAGATTCATCAGGGAACCAAACCATGCCAGATTCAAATATGGGAGCAACACTATTCATTCTAGCTATTTTGTCTTGACCTCTACTGGGTGTGTATGAAGTAACTGGTATACCCATTCTTCTTAACTCATGAGTTAAGGGAGTTCCTGATGCTTTTGCCTCTATTAATATGCAATCAGGTTCCCAATATTTGTATTCATCCCAAGCTAGTCTTTTTAATTCTGGAAAGTCTACACGCACCCTTTTAGCATCCAATAAAATTATATTGGGAGAAGAATCGTCTTCGTGTTCAAAAATAGCCCAAGTAGTTATAGCAGAATAATCAGCAGTATCTTTTTTAGAAAAAGCAGTATCATAACTTTGTATCACATAATCATAAGCTGGCACTTTTTCTCCATGCCACTTTTTCCACCATTCTCTTTTTACAATAGCTCCTTCTTCAGCAGTAGGATTTTGCATCCATTGAGCATTCCATTTAGCCAATGGCAAGGAAGCCTTAACTCCTAAAAGTTCATCTTTTTTCCAATACTCTCCCCATAAAGGATTTTCAGTTTCTGGCATAAGGGCTGGAAACTCTACAATTTCCCAATTATCTGCATGGTCTTCGCTTTGTTTTGCTAATAATTTACCTACTAAATCTTTTGTGCTCCATCTTGTCATTACAATAATGATAGTTCCACCGGGTTGTAAACGCTGTCTAGGACCTGATGTATACCACTCATAAGCTGACTCTAGGGATTTGGGAGACAAAGCATCTTGTTCTGAATGAGGGTCATCAATAATTAATAAATCAGCACCACGACCTGTAATTGCCCCACCTACACCAGCATAGAATGATTCACCTTCTTGATTAGTTGTCCAACGACCAGCAGATTTGTTATCTGCTTGTAGTTTTAATTCAGGAAAAATGTGTTGGAAATCTTCCGAATCTATTAAATTTCTTACTTTTCTGCCAAATCGCACAGCTAATTCTGCTGTGTGAGTACACTGTATTATTTTTAATTGCCCATTTAAACCCATCATCCAAGCTGGTAAATAGGTAGAAGCAAATTCTGATTTTGAGTGTCTGGGAGGCAAACACACTATTAATCGTTTTAACTTACCTTGGGCTATTCGATTAAATTTTTCAGCGATAATTTTGTGATGTCTACCTTCTACAAACTCAGCCCACATAAATTTTATGAATGCCATAAAATCATTTTTACAATTCTCTTGTATATCAATTTGCTCATAACGATTCAGTAAAGCAACTGCTTCAGCCTTGTCTTGCTGTGAAAGAATGTCAAAATCTTTTATGGATAAATCTTTCATATTTTTATATGCGAGCTGGATAGACAGATAGTGACAATATTGGTTCTACCCAGCCCTAACCACCAATGGAAAAGTGGCTAGGTTAAGTATAAAACATTCAAAGAAATTACACATCAAACCATTCCTTGTTTTCAAATAAAAGTGCTTCAGCTTCTCTACGCCTCATCAAACCTTGTAATACCTTTCCTCCAGCCTTGTTCCAACGCTTTATTTCAGCTGGCACAGAACTATAATTTCCTTCATTTAAGACTTTAAGTAAAGTTGATTCTTTTAAGTTGTTAGGTCCTAAGTTATAAACCCATGAACACAAAGCATCAAATTGGCACTGTTCTAACTCTACTTTGACCATATCATTTATATAGCCTTCGTATTCTGGTAGTTCTTCCTCTAACCATTTTTCAGCTTGTTCTTGGGTGCAAGTGTCACCCATTTCTACATTTTTAATTCTTCCATAAGCTATGGTTGGAATGCCTACTGAATCTAAATAGGCTTCCAGCTCACAACCTTCAAAGCGTTTAATTAAAGCTATTCCTTCTTGTGATATATTCATTTTTTCTCCTTTCTTCTAACATTTTCAGATTCTTCGTCTTCCTTGTCATAGTCTCTGTAAAACTTAACTATTCCCAAAATTTCTTTGATATACCTAGTTATATCAGCTATATCCATACTTAAATGCTCATACTCCTTACTAGATAAAGTGTAATATGCTCTCCTTGGTGCTTCCCCTTTTTCAAGGTTAGCCAAATATTCTTCCATTCTTTCTGGTGTCATAATTTCCCACTCAACAGGGTCCATTTGCACTTCCATAGGTAAGGGTGGGTGATACATAGGTGGTCTTTCTGCTATTGTAGTTACAGATACAGGCTTTACCCTTTCGCCCATCATGGAACAACCTGAAGTTAATAAAGCCAAACTAACTATTAGTGCTGTCTTCTTCATCAAACTGATTAGGATCTGTTAATTTTTCTAAGTTCTCTAAAACTCTTTTGGAAGCTCTGTTTATTTTACCTTCCATTAATTCTGGTTTAGCTAAAGTTAGTTCATCTAAGTCGTGTTTAGCAAATGTTTTTCTTAGCTTATTCACATCACGCATCGCTTCTTGTTTTTCTTTTTCTAAAAAAACCAGCTGGTTTTGTGTTTGTTTTTGCTTGGCTAGATGATTTTCTATGGCTTCATTCTGTTCTTGTATTTTAGTTTCAAGAACAAGCTGATTGCCCTTTAGTGTGCTTATATTGTCTTGTAATCTATCTATCCAGTAAGCCGAACCAGTGACTGTAGCAAGCAACAATCCCCCCATTATTAAACCAATTTTCATGTTTAATTAGCCAGAGGGTTTTTATCTCCATCTTCTAGCTTCTCAACATCTTTCTCTAAGTTTTTTACTGCCACAGATAATCCCTCAAGTTGTGACCCTAGTAAGTTGATGGATTCTGCATGAGCCTTTAACGATACATCAATACCTTCATCAATGGATTTATTAATGTAATCAACTGAAGTCTCTATACCAGCAAACCTTTCTTCAATAGCTTGTTGGGCATCTACAGCTTCCCCAAGACCACCTATTTTTGCTTCAAGATTCTCCAAACGATTTATGTAGGTTGCTCCAGTATACCCAAAGCCAGCTAAGGTCCCCACAATAGTAACTAAAGCGATGAGTTGTGTTGTTTTGTTTTCAAACCATTCCATATTTACTCCTTATTCTCCCAAACAGTGTTTTTTCGCCACTCTTTTGTAGGATTCTGTTCAAACATCATACCTGTTTCTTCTAAAAATTCTCGTTTCATAGTCGAATTTTTCAGCAAGTCTTTGTAAAGTTTACCATTATATTTCATTCCCATGCCTTCTATTTTTTCAATCCAGTAATCTAATGGCTTACAATTAACATGCAAAGGCATATTTTCTTCTTTTTGACTTGCAGTTAATATTAAATATTTTCCACAATTCTCCACTAGAGTTGTTAAATATTTATATTCATACATAGCTGGTATGTGTTCAGCCACTTCCACACTCCAAACTACATCAAATGGATGATGAAAAATTACTGGATTCACACAACAGTTAATTAAAGCCACATTAGCCTGACCATTAATTACTCTTGGATCTACTTCCAAACCAAATGCTTTCCAGCCATTCTTTATTGCCAAAGCAACTTGACCACCTGTAGAACAACCTACATCCAGTAAAGTATTACAATCTTTTTTGCTCAACCATTTAATAGCACCTTCATCTGTGTGAGTTATGCCGAGACTACCATCTGCATAAGGTGGTGTGAACCAAGCCATATTTTTTCTTATAAGGTAGGTTGCTGATTCATTATACTATTCATCATATTTATATTGTCACTAGCGAGAGTATAAAAAGCATTTATATTGTCACTCATACCAATATTAGCATAAATAGTTTTATCTTCATACCAAGTCTGTACTTGGGGAATGTTGGCTTCTTTATATACATCAAAACCCGGCACATAACCTAAAAAAGCGACCAATGTTGTTTGGTCTGCATATTCACCTGTTTCTTGTTGTTGGGTTTCTGCCTGTTCTTGTTGCTCTTTTATATTATTAGCAATAATTTGGTCAGCTATTTGGTCAGCTTCGCTTGCTGTCATAACACCTGAAACTGCTGTATCTATTTGTCCTTGCATATCTGATACTTGCACATCAGCCATAACTACTTGTGGATTATTGTCTAGTGTGGGCATTGGAGTTATAACTGTTGTTACATTGCTCACTGAGCCAGTATCTGCATTTAAAGACAATACAGTATTAGTCTGCACTGTAGCAGAAGCAAATTGGTCAGATAAACTAGGGGAACTACTGGTAGAAAATCCACCACCAGATGATGAACTCGCAACTGCTGTGCTAGTTGTGTTGCCAGCTTGTGTATTAACTGAACCAGAGCCTGTTCCTGTATTGCCCCATGAACCAGATGAGCTTAAAGCACCTGTAGAACTATTTATGCTGTTAGTAGCAACAGCTATTGTAGAAGCTACTACATTTAATTGTTCAGAAGTAATGCCACTTCTCTCTTCAGTTTCCTCAGCCAACAACTCTTCTTCGACATTTGATTCTTGTATTTCTTCTTCTGCTTCTGCCAGCCTTTCTTCTTCTAATTCCTCAAAAATTTCTTCTACTACTTCTTCTTCAAAGATTTCTTCTTCAAACTCTTCTTCAGGTTCTTCTTCGTGGGCGAGCCTTTCTTCTTCAAACCCTTCTTCTGCCATTTCTTCTTCAAACCACTCATCCAATTCTTCAATGGTTTCAAAAGTTTCTGCAAATAGTTCTTCTTCATGTCTAAAATCCTCCTCTAAAATTAAATCTAATTCATAAATATCAACCAATTCTTCAGCATCAAAAATATCAATCGTTTCTATTGATTCTGGTAAATATTCAGGTTCAAATACAGGTTCAAAAAATATTTCTTCATAAGTAATTATTTCTATTGGTTCATGTATACTCAAAAAAGGGTCTTCTACTAAATATGTTTCTTCTTCCCACCCCAAGTTATCTTCAAACCATATAATTTCTTCTATACCAAATACATTGTTCTGCATTGGGTCGTCATAGCAAAAACTGGGATCATCTATACAGTTATCTGCATAACTGTCTTCCCAATATAAATCATCTTCCCAATAGAAGTCATCTTCATAATAGTTACCTGTACTGTAATCAGGCTCATCATAACCATAGTCGTATGTTTGTGGTTCATAATAGGCTACTGATTCTTGAAAAGAATATCCCGGACAACTTGGAGAATGTTGCGAATCTCGTTCACACTCATAATCAAACAAAGCAACTTCATACCCACTACAACTGCTATCGCTTAAAGGGTCATTAGCACAAGCTGAATTATCTGAACCATTACCATATAAAGAACCACCACTTTCTAGCAAAGCATTATAAGAATTGCTACTAGAGTTCCAATTATATGCAACACAGGTACTTAAATTGGTAGTTCCTGTGCTACATTCATCATGATACAAGTAGGTGTAAAGCTCTGCTGTGCTTCCCTGTTCACCAATTAACACATCATGGTTAGTGATATTTAGTGCACCATACCTAAATTCATAAGTATCATTAGTCCAAAGAATAACCTCAAAACTATTATCAGTACCACTACGATTGTATTCTCGTAAGTTATACCAACCAAAAACAGATTTATCGCTAAAGTTTTTAGCCAACATTTTTGAACCATTGTCTCTTATTAGATCTGTATAAAATGGGTAAAGTGTGTATGTGGTGTGAGGTAGAGGGTCTGGAGTATAGTCCCCACAATAATTGTTGTAATTTACTGAGCCTGTACCTAAACCAAAATGAAGGCAACCATTAGTAGCCATCCTTGCTGAAGTAAAAGATTCCCCATAAAAATCAAAAGTAAAATCTAAATTAAAAGCAGAAGATAGGCTATCATCTCCTGAGTTCAAATTAGTAGTTCCTGATTCACCTGTTAAATCAAATAAATTCTGGTTAGCTTCGTAAATATAGTCAGCTTTAAGTTGATTCACACCTAAAGCAAAAAGACCAGATAAAAATAAACTGGCTGCAAAACACCAAACAAGTCCTTTGTCTTGCTTTTTATGAGACAAAGGTATTTCTCCACTCTTTTTTACATTGTTTAGTAGTTTTTGTTTTGCTTGTAAATGCTTTTCTTACTCCACTTACTACATCTTTGTTGTAGCCAGTATCATTAGGATTTAAACCTTTCTTACATTGTTTTATCCAATTAGCTTTATATTCTTTAGCATCAGGTCTTTTAGAAGGGTTAGATTTCCAGCCTTCTGAGGCTTCTTTGCCTATTTTTCCATAATAAGGACAGGGAGTGCCACTCATCTCCATCGCTTTAAAAACACGTTGGTCCTGACACAAAATACTAACAGCAGCTACTTTCATCCCCATATCGTAGATGTACTTACTTAGCTTTAACCTTTCACAGTTCTCGTCAGTTATAGTTCTACCACCAGAGATACCAAATACTTGACCTTGAAAAGCTCCTGAACGACCAGTCGTGCACAGGTCCTGACTGTAGCTCATAATTGACGGAGCGATTGAGGAGGCTGGTGGTGCTCTTGTCTTAATGTCCTGTTCTATTCTTTGTGTAGAACTGGACTCATTAATATTTCGATTAGTATTCTCTGCTGTTGTTTGGTTGAAGTTCATGTTTTTGTTATCAGTAGTTACATTTGACTCAGAAGTAGACTGATTAATATTTTTGTTTTCTGCTGTGCTAGTTGATACAGAGGTGTTTTGATTAATATTCTCTGAACTAGAAGTCATTGTGTTCGTCACATTCTGATTCACAGTTGAATTTACAGTAGAGTTGCTGGTTGAATTTGAAGTGTTTAAATTTGTATTAACGGAAGTATTATTCGTTGTAGCATTACTAGTGGCGTTACTAGTGCTAGAAGCTGTGGTAGTTGCTGTAGATACGTTGTTGGAAGTAGATGTATTTTGATTAACATTAGTTGCTGAACTCGTAGAGGTACTGGTGTTCACGTTAGTTGAGCTATTTGTATTCACATTTGTGTTCTGGTTTGTGGAATTATTCGTATTATTTGTAGTCGTTGAATTGGTGGTTGAAAGGGAATTTTGCTCACAATTATCTGTACCAGCAGTACAGTTTCCTGTTTGTTCTGCTTTTAAAGCCACTGAACTGAGTAATCCTACAAATACCCAAACCAATATAAAAGCTATGGAGTTTTTGGTCATTTCTTCTCACTTTCCCCCTTAAAACTTTTAGATGAACCAGAAGTCCCAGCGTACAAGCCAAACCATGCAG
>VTLG01008088.1_pt1 | contig 17674 bp, 25 predicted proteins | sample 4694571 | NCBI WGS metagenome assembly VTLG01 (sample SAMN12604809, study PRJNA352737) | marine metagenome | biome: ENVO:00000447; feature: ENVO:00000209|ENVO:00000569|ENVO:01000036; material: ENVO:00002151; isolation source: viral sequences binned using virsorter ... | reverse complement strand
ACCCTTTTATAGATAGGATATAATCCTTTGTTTCGTCTGGAGAGTATTTATGCCATTTACCCCCATATTGTTGGACTAAAGTATCGTGATCTCCAAGTCCATCATTATACGCAGATAATGCTTCAGCAACATTTCCATCATATCTTATCAGCATTGCTTTAAGATAATAAAAACCAAATAATAGATTTGCTACTGGATCAGTAAGAGCTTTTTCTCCTACTTCTAAATGTTTTCTTTCATCCTCTGGTAATAAAGCTATTATCCCTTCTCCCGGATCTTTAACTGTAGCTGGCATTAATTGAGAAAATCCCATTGCACCTTTAGGACTTACGCTTCCTTCACCTGAAAAAATCATTTGTGGATTTTCTTTAGCTAATACTCTGTCATAAAGAACATTTAACATACGTTCATCATTAGAATCTATTTTTTCAGGAAGATCTCCTTCATATTGAAATACATTCGGACCTATCATTCCAGCAGCGTTTGCTGTTGGTATTAACCCTACTCTTCTTTTACTAACATTTTCCCATTTATTTTGACTTGTTTTCATTGTATTTCTTTTCATAATTTCTCTTTGAATTTCTTTTTTTTGAGTTTCATCAAGATTTTTCCAATTTTCATAATTAAACAATTCAATTAAAGCACTATCGTCAAGATCTGAGTAGGTGGTGGACTTATTAAGTTCTTGGTTTTTTTCTTGACTATCAATATAATCTGCCCAAAGTTTCATTAAACCTTTACGTGGAGCTAACTGAGTTTGTCTATATAAATCTAATACTTCAAATAAATTTTTGCCTTTTATATTTTCCAAAGTCCACATTTCAGGAGTATTATCAGGTGTTTCATCAAATTCTCCTTCTTCCATAAAACTACTAGGAGCATCTTTTAATCCAGCACTTTGTTGAAAATCTTTTCTAACATCATTTGCTATATAATTTTTAAATCTTTCTTTTGCTTTATCGTCTATTCTAGGCATAATAGATTTAAACCAATCTGCCCATTCTTCCCCTAAAGATTTATCAAATTGACTCATATACTCTATAATAGCTTGCATTTTATCCGAAACAGGTTGTTCTGAACCTGACGTATCTAATGAGGATGTTGCTGATTGATCATACTTTTTATAAATGGCTGAATGTAACATTTTCTTATTCTTATCTTTATCAAAGAATTTTATTTTATTTTCTTCTACTTTATCAACAACTTTATCAGCTTCGGAAGAGTTGTCGTTTGTTTTACCTTCTAATAAATCTAAAAGTAATTGTTTTGCTCTTTCTTTAGCTTTTTCATCTACCCAATCATAATCTCCTTTAGTGATAGATTCTAAAAGGCTAGTATTTTTCTTTTCATATGCACTATTAATTAATCGTAATTGTTGCTCTAAAGAAAATTTATAAGAAGGTTCTTTAGGAACATCATAAACTTCTGCTTCAGGACCTTCTTTTTTCTGTCCTTCCATAAAGGATCTAACATTTTGAGGAATAGATAATTGTTGATCTATTGTTTGTTTAGAACCTAATAAATCTAACTTTTCTCTTTTTACTGTAGAACTTGGTAATGTTTCTACTGTAGAACTTGGTTCTTTTTTACTAATAAAGCTAGTACCTTGTTTTCCTTGTTTTGCAACTACAGGTTTTTTAGCTTTAGTTTTAGTTTTAGTTTTTCTTTTTTCTACTTCTTCTTTAGAGAGTATTCTTTCTTTTTCTCTTCCTGTTTTATCGACTATTGTTTCTGTAGGTATTTTTTTATCTTTTGTAGAGAATACAAAACCACCTTCCTGCATAGCCATAGGATCTTGTTGTCTTTGTGTTTCCTTAGTTTCTTCAAGTTTTCTAAGACCACGATCATTTATCTTACGTAGTTTATCTTCTCCAATAATCGGAACAAGTTCTGGTGGAATGATATATTCACCATTAGAAACAGCTACATCAACTTTACCTATACTCTTAGATCTATCTACTAATTGTTGAATTAAAGGTACATCAACACCTTTTTCTTTCAGCATTTCAATCATTGTTTCATAAGCACTTTCAACCATCTTATCAAGTTCATCAAGACCTGCTAGTTGAACAGCCATTGCGTTAATTACAAATGTACCTTCAGGTAATTCTCCTTGAACATCATCTTGCTGACCTTCTCCCTGTAAAGCATCTATTGGAGTATCAGGTGCTGGTGCAGCCATTGGATCTTCAACAAATCCTGCTTCCTGTCCTGAAGGTGCTGGCATACCTTCCATACCCTCTACAGGTATATCTTGTTCAGGCATAGGCATTCCTTCAACAGGTCCACCTTCCTGCATAGGAAGTGGTTGTTCCTGTTTACTTTCTTTAGTAAGTTCATTACCTGCAGTATCTTTAATAACAATCTTACCTTCTAAATCAGTGTTAAAACAGGTCCACCTTCCTGCATAGGAAGTGGTTGTTCCTGTTTACTTTCTTTAGTAAGTTCATTACCTGCAGTATCTTTAATAACAATCTTACCTTCTAAATCAGTGTTAATTACAAAGCCACCTTGATTTAAACTTCTTAAATTTGTTGAATAATTTATTCCACCTTTTTCTTTTTCAGCATAAACATCCCCTCTAGGTTGAGGTTTAGGTTTAGGTTTAGGTTTATCAAATGTTTTAACTAATTCTTTTTGATGTTCTTGCTGTGCTACTTGCTGTGCTGCTGCTCGATCTGCTATCCTTTGTTCGTTAACATCATCAACTTTTGAAGAAGATGCCCAAGATCCAACTTTAGCTGTTGGTGAACTTACTGTTTTTTGGATATCTTCCCAATTAGTTCTACCAGCTAAATTATGATTTATTTTATCAGTATTGTTAAAAAAATTATTCCAAGTTTTACCCATCCAAGAGTTATCAGCTACATTTTGAAAACTTTCCCAAGATCCGTCATAGTCACTATTACTTGTAACCATATCTACAAAACTATTATAACTTCTATCTACATCATCATATTGTGGATCTTCATCCTCTCTAGCTTGAGGAACACACATTTGTACACTAGAATCAAAAACATACCCACTAGGACAATGATGAATCATAGCTTGAGGAGTTTTATCTTCTTCAGTAAGATCATCAGAAGGATCTATGTCTAATCCTCCCGGACCTTTTCCAAATCCTGCTGATCCTTTAATAACCTTCATTTGATCTGTAATATTAGTGTATGCTGCCAAACCACCGGGAAATTGTCCGTATTGTTCCATTGTTAAATTAGTTGGTGGTGATCTATCAGGAGGAATAGGTTTTCCTAATCTAGTTAATTCTAACATTTCTTCAAAAGTTAAAGGTGTTTTAGCTTTTTTAACTTCAGGAGTAGTTAATGTAATATTAGGACCTTGCGATAATCCTGCTGTTGTTTTACCCATTAATTCATTAATTTCTTCTTGTGTCGCCATCTCTTCCCCTGTTTACTTCTATTGTTTTATTAACTGCCGATTTCAGACTCACCAGTGTTCGCAGTAAAGCCGCTTTCCCCTGCAACTGGCGAAGTACCAACTCCGATTGTTCCACCTCCAGTCTGGTCGTCACCTGTGTTTGCAGCTCCTTGAGATATTCCTCCAGATGCTCCCATGTCTTGTGGTTGACTGTTGGGAGTAGCAATTTCGCCTGTTGTACGTTCATTTAAACCTCTTAATATATCTGCAAATACTGCAGCTTCATTCATGTCATTTACGAGTTGATCAGGATCAATGTCCTGAGATATTGCTAGTTCTCTTATTAGATTTGGTATTTTAATAAAAGGAGCTAACATAGGATTAGTAACAGTTTGTAATAGTGTAGTCAACCTTTGTGTTCTTACTTCTTTCTGCATAACTGCAGCAGAACCTTGAGGTTTAATTTCTAAATCACCAATAATATCCTGTTGTGTTTCATTAAACTGCATATTCCATTGAAAGAAAGCTTCTCCCATTGGCTTGAGCATAAAATCATCTATGTTCTTAATAACAGTTTTTATTGATAATCCTGCTGAACTAAGTAGCATACTTAATCCTGCAGCAGTTCTACCTGTACCAGTAACACCTGTTTGTCCATGTGTTATTGAAGGTATTCCTGTTTCTTCATCAGCTAATTGCCGTGCAGTTTGGAACATCTGTAAGTTTTCTGGTGCTGTATTAGGAAACTTTAAACCATTAACGGCTGTACCTGTAACACCAGATTGTCTTCTGAATATCTTTCCCGGAAATACTTCCATGCTCTGTCCGGGTACTAAAGATGTTTCATCAATATCGAATACCATATTACCTGCAAGAGCAAGGTTATCAATTGCCATTCTCATATGTCCATTCATAAGAGTTTGAGCATCTTCCATATTTTCTGCAACACCAACACCAAATAGATGATAGGGATTAATTTCGTAGGGTACTGCTTGGTAAGGTAATCTGTCAGGTGTAAAAGGATTCATCATGGCACGTAGTATCATGTTATTACATACCCAAAGATTAACAGAAACAGAGTCACCATGATCATTTGTTTTAGGTATTTCTATTCCTGCAGCTTCAGCCATTTTCTTATCGAGAACACCCCAGAACTCTAATACTTCATATCGGTTTTCTCGATAGCGTAAATCATTGGCTTCATCCCCATATAAGCTACCTTCATACCCTCTTTCAGCATAATTAGGTCCTTTATCAATACATTCATTAATTGCATCTCTATTAAAAAAAGGTCTGTTTATTAAGTCACGCATTTGTGATCTGTTAAATCTGTGACGTTGTATTACATACTCACAGTCATCAACAGAAACAGCAGAAGGATCTGGGTAAAAATCCCAACAGGAAACAGCTTCAATTGAAGGCATTGTTTTATCGTAAGGAGCATAAGTCCTTGCTTCTCCAACACCATTCCAACGATGAACTGTTTTTGTATTACTAAATGGTCCTTTAATAACACCAGTACCAAGTAAACACGCTTCAAATAATGCGTGTCTAAAAATATTAACAGCATTACTTCCTACAAGCTGATCTTGAATTACCTTTTCCATATTGAGTGCAGCCATTGCAGCAGGTTCAATTTGTGGTTCATTCATTGTTGCTTTACCTGCAACTAGATTATCAGCTTCTCCAAACTTAGTAGCTAACCCACCAAGAAAAGGTTTTTCAGGTAATGTTGCTTCTAAAGCACCGGGAAGAAGTTCCATACCATCTCCTGCAAAACCTTCAGGTCCTATTTCAGGTTGTTGTTGCTGTTGTTGTGGATTTTGTAGATGTGCAAATTCTGCAATACCTTCTGGTTTAGGTGTAGAGGTTACAGATATAGGAAATCTTTTGTTAGCAAATAGTATATCAATTATTTGCCCATACGCAGCAAGAACTTTAACCTTTGTAACTTTAACAAAGACTTTACTACGCTCAGATGATCTGTATTCTTCATTATCTGAACCACGATAGTTTTTGTATGCATCTAACCATCTTTTTTCATCAGAAAAACGACCATTTTCTGCATCTTCAAATTTACCGTAAACGTATCCTATTACTCCTGCTTCTTCAGGAATATCTAATTCTTGCTCCTCGTCTGTTTCCCCAGACTTCCTTATATTAACCATTTAACCTACTTTGCTGATTGTGCTGATGATAGTTCGCCATGTTGAACCTTCGCATTTGAGAAATCAGTATTATTCTGATGAATACTACCCGGATTTGCTGCATTCTGCTGAAGAGGTCCTTGATATGAAGCACCAATAAGCTGTTTATCTAAACCTTCTCTGTGTAGGTTATTACCATCTACAGGGTTTAAATCACCTTGATTGGATTTCATTTGATCGAATTTCATATTATTCTCCCTTATAAAGTTTTAGGTGAAGTATCTATAATACTATTTCTCATTAAAGAGTTCATTTGATCATAGATACTGTTACCATTGTTTTGAGGTTTAACAACCTCTTCTTGCTGCTGAGTATTATCAACAACATCCTTCACAGGATTTTTAAATATTAAAGATCCTGATTTTTCTCTTTCTTCAACTTCTGCTCTTGTTGGTGCAATCGCTTCTGCTGCAGACATAATATTAAGATTTTGTTCACCGGGCAATACATTTGCTATATTCAAAGCTGCAGGTTCTGGTATAGGACTAAATCCTGATCCTACTTCTCCACCTACTCTAGTCCATCTTCTTTTTCTTAATTCTTCTTCTGTTTCCTCGCCTGTAATAGCATAATCTGATAGAGGTTTAGAATAATAATAAGCACCTAATACTAATCCTACTGCAGGTCCAACAAAAGGTAAAGATTTACCTACTGCCGCTAAATGTTTACCTGCTTTATAAAATCACTTGATATTTCTCCCATTTGTTGAGTAACGGCTGAAGCCATTGTACCTGTACCCATAAAGTCCATTGTAGGATCAAATTTAGGTTTAGTAACTTCATTATAGTAATTATCTGCTCCTTGTTGACCTATATTTTTTAATCTATGATTATATTCTTCTTTTTGTTTTCTAGTTAAATTAACTAATTTATTAAAAACATAAGAAGATACAGGTTCTTTAGCTTTACTTTGTAGTCCTCCTGTAGAAGAATCTGCTGACCATTCTACATTTTTTAAAGGTATTTTATCTGTTTTTTTATTTTTCTTTCCTGTTAATTCAGGATTATAACCTAATTTACTCATTGATGAAGCTGTTAATTTCTGTAAAGAAACAGAATCTTCTAACATTAACTCACTTAATGCTTCAGAAAAATGTATCCATCGTTTCATCTCAACATTGCGAGGGTTTTTAACGTAATGCTCTTTATTTATATCATTAAGTGCATCTCTACCAGTTGCATAATCAATTAATTTTAAAACTTCATCAAGATCTATCGGATTGTTAGGATGATTTGTATTAATTATTTCTCTTATTCTAGATTTATGATGATTACTATATGTTATTAATGTACCTCTTATATCGTGATCATTAAAATAATTTTGAGCAGCACCTCTTATTGGTCGCCCTGTTTCAGGATCATCAAAGACAATATCTTCATTCCAAGAAATACCTGCTATTGCAAGAATACCATTTTCTCCATATAAGAAATTTTTTAAACCTTTATCAAAAGCTTTATCTGTATCTATAGATACTGTTTTTTTACCTTTTTTTGATGTTTTAGTATCAGCGTAAGTATAGTCAAAAGCATCATTAATCTCTACTAACTTACCATTCTTATATGTACCGTATGCAAATAGAGATCTTGAACTTTTACCATTAAGTACCATTCTTTCAATACGTTCAGCTTGTGCATCAAGTATTACCCCTACTCTAGGATCTATTTCTACAGAAAAAGAAGCACCCGGAACTTTGGTTATTTGCTCTGGAACATCTATATAATATTTTCTTGTATTACCAGAAAGAACTTTTTGAAAAGTAGAGTATTGTGTATTATCAATAGCTCTTGCAGATTCTACTGTTACTAAATTTTTAGTGTTTGCATCACGTGCTGTATTTGCTTTATGATTATAAAGATATAATGAAAAAGCTTCTGAACCTCGTTGACCTGTGTGTAGTTGATATATAAGTGATGTTCTACCAGCGTGTAACTTATCCCTTCGTTGTAATAGACTATCAATTTGTTCTGATGTTAATTTTTCTCCTGTTAGAGGATCTATTTTTTCATTTATTTTCTGATCTGCTAAAGATATTTCTGAGTCAAGTTTATCAAGAGCTAAATCAAGATTTTCAATAGTCATCCCTTTTTCTGGAAATTTATCTGATTGAGGAACTAAAAACGGAGTAGATTTAGGATTTGATTGTACAGGAGCATTACTTTCAAGATCTTTTAGTAATTGTAAAGGTACTGGATTATCTATTTTTAAATTTGGATAAATTAATTTAGAAAAACGCTTACCAACCATATTTAAGTTTTTCCATTTATTAGTATACCCTGTATACCCCTTTTCTCTAATAAAATCAGAAAAAGGTTTAATATGTTCACTAAAAAATTCAGATACAGTTAGTTTTCGTAGATTTTCTTTTGCTTTGTCTACAAAACCTTCTGATCCATCACTTCGGAGTTTTTCTGCATACTCGTCTAAATGTGCTAACATACCTGTATTTTTATTTTCAGCAGTAAGTTTACCTTGTTCAGGTTTACCATCACTAAAAGCAGTAATAATATACTCTTCAATTGTTATATTATTTATATCAACTTTCGGATCTATAGAAGTTCTAAAAGTTTCGGCAACTCTTTCAAAATCTGCTTTTTCTGCAGCTATTATTTTTTTATCCGAACCTGTACCCATAATTAATATCCAAACACTTCGTCAACTGGTTTATATTTCTTTGTTAGGTCGGAACTAAACTGAGTGTATCTTGGAAGATTTGTCTGTCTAGTCATAACCATATATCGTAGAGCATCATATGCGTGATCCTCTGCGTGTGTATCTACATCTTCACTATTTATCTTAGAGATTGGTAGTGTAGGTAGAGTTCTTACTAAGTTTGTACAGGTAGAGAAGATTCGTAAGCGTGGTTCATCATAATCATTTTTTTGTAGCCTTCTATGAACTTCTATCTTACCTGAAACACGGTTCTTGTCGGCAGGAATCCACCGAACACCGTTTCTTATCATTGTTTCTGCTATTGAAGGTCCTGTTCCATGCTTTGACCAACAAGCACCGTCTAACACAGATATCATCATTGGTGGATCATTTCTTTCTGCTTCCATAACTGCTCTTGCCAAAGCTTCTCCTGTTAAACCTTTTGAGTATAACTCCCTGTAGATCCAGAGGTTGTTATCCCAATCAACAGCACCCCATAATACACAAGAAGGACTAGCGTAACCATAATCTGCTGCTCTTACTCTAGACCAGTTTGTAGGAAGATCAAAAGGATCACATACATGGTCTAGTCTATTAAATTCTGAGAATGCTGCACCTTCTGCAACATCCCAATCTCCTTCAAGTAGTCTTCTTCGTTCTACTTTCGTTCTACTTCAGGTAGAGATAGAAGCATTGCTTCATACTCTCCTGTGGCAGTAAGGTAGGGATTATCTGTTAGTCTTGCTGGAATAAACCTTCTTTGAAATAGAGGTTCATTCGTAGCAGGATTGATTAATACCTTACCAGTTTCTTCATTCCTTGCCCAAAACGGTTCACCTGCTGGAGAAGGATCGATAAACATCTTCTTAATCCACCAACCACCTGCACCACCCGGATTAGCACTCGCTCGCATGTACGTCTGAATCGATGGATCGGTGGTACGTAAGCGTGATCTGAGGTAGTTCCAGACATATGGAGTAGGATAATGCCCAAGCTCATCTACACCGATCCACGTGTAACTTTGACCTTGAAAACGAATAACATCCGAATCCTTGTCTACATAACTGAGTTGTATGGTTGCTTTTGAGGGAAATATCCATAAATTCTTTGATTCCTTATATATTGCACCGTTAAATGCCTTTGGGTAGAGCTTTCTGGATTGATCAATAAGCTCTGATAACTCTCCTAATGTCCTACGCAGTAATAAACCCCTATGGTTAGTATTACTTGCATATCTTAATACATCCATCAGCATTGCTGCTGACTTACCACCACCTGCTGCACCACCGTAGAGAACTTCTTTTTCTGGTGATGATAGAAACTGTTCCTGAGGTCCTGCGTTAGGCTTAAAAGTGATTTCTACACCACTTTCAACAGCTTCTTTTACTTCTTTTGGCAGTGTTTTAACAAATTCCTGCTCTGTTACACCACCTTTTTTAATTAAATTAAGAGCATTCTTTACAGTATCACGCTTTTTTATTGCGTTTTGCTTTTGTTTTTCGACTTTAGCTAATTCTTTACGTCTAAGATTTAGTTGTCTTGTTACTGCTTTTTTTGCTAAAACAACCCTAGAAGTATTGTAATTACCTTTTTCGCCCTCGTTTAACTTTGGTCTTGACATTTTTTTCTTTGTACTTAGCTTTAATTAAATCTACTGGACCTTTATACCGATGTATTATTATTGGTGGACCTAGTTTTGTAACATCAATTCTTTTAAACATTAGTATCTACGTGCTGATCTTGGAACTGTTCCACCTGCATAGTATTTCATAGGTAACTTTAACGCTTCACGCAATTCAAACCTAATGTTAGGATTTTGTTCAACTGCATCATTAAAATACTGTTGTTTTTGTTTTGTAACGTCTTCAACAGAACCAGAGTCTTTAGCCATTGTCTTATCTAATACATCACTACGAAACTTACTTGCACGTTCTATCGCAAATTTTTCATCATCTGTTAAAGCAAGTCCTTTATGCCCTTTATACTTTCCCTTAGTATGCTCAACTTTTTGTTTAAGTTCTCCATCTACAAAATGAAATTTTTCTACTTTTGCCATAATATTTATCCTATTTTTTTATAAAATCCACCATCACCTAAAAGTCTTTGAGGTGGTCTGTATTTTGGTTTTGTTAAATCAATATAAAATCCCGGGTTTATATAAAATGCTGGAGATGGTTTTGTTGGTGTATCACCTTTTCCCTTCCATCCTCTTGCAGTCCATGCTGTTTGAGTATTTTCTTCTTTCTTTTTTTTCTTTTTTTTATAAGACATATTACCCCCTGTTAATTGGTATTTTACACTTCTTCTCAGAAGCTGTTAGATTTTGTCCTCTTTTATGAATCCAGATATAACTCCAAGCTTCTTCGTTACATTTCTTTCCAAATGTAGATATTGCCGGGTTATCTAGAGGTTCTGGTAGATAAGAGCAAGAAACAAGAAATAAAGGTAGAATAAGTATTAGTAATAGTTTTTTCATTGAGCATTCTCTACTGTTTCATATGGAATATCTTTATGACTTTCTTTGGGAGGGAGAAAAACCACACCATGCAGTATTTCAGTCTGCGTATGAACCTCGCTACGCTTGGATACTCCCACTCTATCCAGTATATCATTGGCTGCACGGATTCGTACATCCGATTGATTAGCAGGGATAGTACCATCAGCATCCAGAGCTTCAATGATACGATTTGCCGCTTTAACCCCTGCACTAGCCAAGTAAAGCTTAGTCCTCTCAATAATCTCATCCTTTAATGTCCTCATTAACCAATTTTTTGTGTTAACACTGTATCCTGCATCGACACAGGCTTTAGATATATTACCACCATTGTTTAGTAGGTTGTCAAGAAATTTTTCCTGTTTCTCGTTAAGTTTGATTTTTGTTAGAGCTGCTGTCATTAGCCTTTCTTCTTATCCTTCTTTTCTTCTTTTAGTGTTTGAGGAGGTCTACCTTGTTTAGGTTTACCAACAGGTATTGCAACATTAGAAAATTTAGGTTTTGATTTTGGGGGTTGTACGTTAGTTTTTTTCTTTTTAGAATCTTTAATAGCTTTTAAACCTGCTGCGACTATACCTGCACCAAACAAAGCTTTACCTATATCTCCACCACTAAGACCTGTTTCTTTTTTAATTTTTGAAGGTTGTATTATATCTGGAACAGGAACTCCCATAATCGTTGGTTTATTTAGTTCATTTAATTTAGTCCAGTTTCCCATTTTAAGTTCCTTTTAGTTAAATTGCTTCTTTATACCTTTTATTATCGTTTTAAGATCAAAGGGTTTTTCGTTAGGTCGATAAGGACATTGATAATCTCTAGGACAATCTCCAGCATCGTATGGTACATATTCGTTATACTGTGTTCCATTTGCTCCAACAAAAACGCATATTCTCTGATCCTTTACCAAAACCTGACTCGCCAATCTGCACGTGGTCATCTTTTTAGCGTGTACTACACCTACAATCAAATAAACTACAATAACGAGAACAAGTAAGGTTAGGAGGAAAGACCTATGATCCAAATTATCCATCCTACAGCACCTACACCAACTAGTGAAGCAATTCCAATAATCGTGTAGTCACGTATCATTCGGTTCTGTTCTTGTTTTGCATATATAGCTTGTTGTCTAGCTTTTCTTATTCTTCCTTCTTCTTTTAACAGGTCATCCCACGCATTCATTCCATAGTTACCCACTAAAAAATTTTTTAATTCTTCACGTTGTTTTTGTAGTTTTTTCTTACTCCCAAAGCTTTCTATAGCGACTTGCTCTATAGATCCATTAAATAACTTGTCAATTGCTGAAGGATTGTTAGCATTTTTGTGAATGTTATCAACATCACTTACTGCCTTCATCCAACGACCTAACTCGCCACTTATATCCTCAATTTCTCTTCCAACCATAATGGCTTTTTTAATACCATTATAGGCTGCAGTTGCTCCACTAACTGCTGCAGACAGCGTAACTGGATCAATCATAACCCCCCTCAGTTAGATTTTAAAGCGAGTCAGATAGCCACTTATAAAAAGACTTGCCTTTCTCCTTTGATGTATGTTTATCTAACCAGCTAAAGAAATTTAACTGTGCTGGTTCTGACGTTGTTGTGTTAATTGTTTGAAGATCACCTTCGATGTTATCTTCTTTTACTTCTATTTCTTGCTCTGCCATAGGCTATACTCCTTTACTTTTTGGTTTTAGGTTGACAATACGCTGTTATCTTTTCAGCTTTTCCATTTTTATTAGGTACTAAAGGCTGTCTATTTAACCTCTCTGAAAAATAACGACAACGATCAATATCATAAAACTCTAAGTCTTGGTGTACAACATCATTACCTAACATAACGATTAACACAAAAACAACTTTCATAATACAGTGTAGGGGGAGTCAAACTCAAAAGGTCTTACGAATTGCCTAAAGGTGACTATTACATGATTTATAATAGGAATCCCTAATGCCATTATAATATCCAACCCCATACACTACAAAGCAACAAATGTTGCTTCTAGTTATTATTATACAGTTATAACGCATTTTGTCAACTTTTTTCTTGACAGAATTGAAATACGACTGTATACTGAACTAACAGGTTCAGAGGTACTATAAGATATAGAGTTACTACGTGGATCTGAAAGGTACTACGTGCAGTTATGAAAGGACAATTATGCCAAAAGTCGGAAACAAACACTTCTCTTATTCACCAAAAGGCAAAGCCGCAGCAAAGAAATTTGCAAAAAACACCGGGCAAACAGTCAGAATGTCCAAAGGTGGTAAAGCCAGAGGTAGACGAAAATAAAATCTACCTGCATTTCTGTACAATTTAAAAAAAAATCCAAAAACCTAAAAAATATAAAAAATTGCTCGGCTGTGTATATAAATATATACCTACCCCTACTACCCCAACCCCACCTTTTTGAAGAAATATATAATTTTTTCTAATTTATTAATCCTATATGTCAGATTAGATCTATATAAGATATATTATTGTAGTTCTTTCATGCGTTCATCATGCGTCAAAAATTCAGTTTGACAAGACAATACCCTAAAGAGAAACAATACAGGGCTAGAATGCGTTAAATATACCCTAGTACCCTTATTCATTTAAACTAATCAAATTAATACTTTAAAGAGTTATTAAGGCATAAAAAAAGAGATCTAAGTTTTTATACCTAGATCTCTAAGTTTATAAGGAGATATTATGAATTATTAAAGTAGTACACCAATAATCAATACTAATGCAACTATTAAAAGTAAATTTCTTATTTCAATCATTAGAATTTAACCCTTCTTTTCATTAGATCATATTCACAGGATGAAATATATCTATATTTATTTAGGAAATTATCTTTATCTAATAAGTAAAGATCTTTCATGGTTTCTGCATCAGATAACCAAGAGCAATTATTAAAGTATAAATCAATATCATTTAAAATATTAATCGGGTCTTTGTTATCATCATGAAACTTTTTTATAAATGGATTACTCATAGTTTTTTATCTCCTCTTTTAAGGCATCCTCAAAAGTAAACTTGCAAAAGTTTGTATTATCTTCTTTTAACCATGAACACAAAGAACCAATAAGTTCTATATGTTCTTTAAAATTCACTCCACAACGTGCCAATATTTTAACTTTCACAAGTGATCTATAATCTTTTCTACTCATCCTGTTCACTCTTACCCTTTAAATGCACAATATGAGATCTTTCAGGTCTTTCCATATCAACCTCAACGGAAAGATCTTTTAAAGTTAATCTCTCACCTTGCCCATTATAAAATGTATAGCAAATTCCAGAGGCTTGAAGCATTTTTTGAAAATGGTTTATTTGTTTTTGTAAAATGTCTGTATACTCATAGACCATTTTTAGATCTTCGTTTTTAATGATTGTGTATTTATCAAAATCATTTTCAACTATTGTCATCTGATTATGTGTAATTTTTTTCACGATGTTAATCCTTTTTTTAAATGTTTATCTTTTAAAGTATTTGTTTTAAATTCTTCTAGTTTTAAAACTCTCTCAATTAAATCATTAAGCCAAATTGTTTTGATATATTCTTTTACTTTAATTTCAACTTGATCATTTATGATTTTTTCAAGTGGTTTTTTCATAAAATCAGACATGATGTTAATTCCTTGTTATTTTTAATTCATCAAGTAGTTCATCAAACTTATCCGAGATTACATCGTTTAAGTCATCTTTGGTCGCCATGTCATTATTGTAGATCTCATCATTAAAGGCATCCGAAAAACCATCACTTGTGATCATGTCGTTTTCAATATTTTGAACACGTTCATTAACACTCTCAAGTTTTTCATCCATTGAAATATTTACCTCATGTTGAACCAATGCAACTATAGACTTAATTAAATTCTGCTCCTGAAAGCTTATTGTTGAATTGCCTTCAGTTTTTGGTGGATTGAATAAACCATCATCCTTTTTTTCTTGTTCACTCATGTTTTTTCCTTTTCTGTTATCTGAGTTAAAATTAAAAAAGCATCCCAATTCCTTGGAATGCCTTTATTATAGTTTTATTTATTTTTGAAAGTCAAATTATTTTTTCAGAGTAAAATTATTATTATTCCAATCAAAATTATTATTAAAATTATATTTCTGAAGGTTTCAAACACTAGGCAACCATCTCCAAAGCTTTCCAATTATTTGAATTAAGTAAAGATCTGACAAGTTCATTTCTTTTGTTTTGTACAACGTGGATTTTTGCGTCATTCGTTCCAGTGTGACAAAGGGATTTTTGCGTCATTCGTTCCAGTGTGACAAAGTCGACCTTCCTCATTTCGATAAGTTTCATTCGTATGAGTTGCCCAATGAGTTAAAGAGTTATAAGCTGACCAAAGTGTGTTCCTTCCTTCAGTTTCATTCCTGTAAACTTTGAATAAATAATCTAACAAACTCGTATTAACTCTTCTATCACCTTGCCCTAGAGCAATCGCAGATTTAGTATTTGCTACAGTACAAAGAGTGGAATTACTGACAAGATCAAGATACTGCTTTTCTGATATTTTACAGTTTCTCCATGTATTCATTAACTCTTTATTTTCATTCCAATTCTCAAGAGAATAAGTCGCTTTACCAAGCAAAGAGGTCGCATCAAGATTTTTAGTATGACGTGCTTTTTGCTGATAAGTTTTAAATCCACCAAAGACAAGTGTATTTCTGCAAAGACTACGATAAGCACCACTGAAAACTTGGAATTGCCATGATAAGTCGACAGAATTAAAAACGTCTATTCTGCATTTAACACGATCATTAGATGAACCGACAGTTGTAGTAAGATCATTAAAGTAGATCTCTCTTTTTGCACGTCTTCCTTTCTCATAAAGATAGTCAACAACAGTAATATTATCAGTTGGCAATTCACTCTCATAAATCATCTTGGCTTGTTCATGAAATAGATCCTCATGATTGATCAGTTTGTAAGTATCAGAACATGGTGAGCAATCAAGTAAATCTTGCGTTTTTGTATTCTTTAAACCAAACCAATTATTAAGTTGCATTTTTCTTCCGAATACCTGTTCTGCGAATAGTGGTGTTTTTTCTACTCGATTATCTGAGAAGATGTCCACATTATACAAATTATCGTGCATAACTTTTTCTCCATGTGGGATAGTTTTATGTTGAGTTACAGTTTCAACAATATGATCACTTGGATTAAAGTTAGGTTGAAAAATAGGTGTTTCCATGAATTTTTCCTTTCTGTTTTAATTAATGGAATTAATACTTAGATTTTCATCTCTAAGATTATTTCTTTTAACATACTCTTTAGTATTTTCAACTATTATATTAACTTTTTTATCAAAAGAATAACACAATCGACATTCATCACATTTTTGTCCACTACAGTTTTCAAGTTCATGCTTTTTACTTACATTGTTAAAAACTTTATGAAATGGATGTGGAATTTTAGTCATGACATTATTTATTTTAGGATTAGAGTAGATTAAAATAAGATTATTTGGAAAAATATACCCTTTACCATCTAACCATTTCTTAAATTTTCTGACAAGATCAATACGTTTACTCCAAACTGCAAAAGTTATTTTGGGATATGCGAATGACAAATTACAAATATTATGTAGATGGGTTTGATTTATAAATTCGCCATGCCCATGAATACGAAATATGTCATTCTTAAATTTGATTTTCATACTGACAAAATCAGATACAGTGTAAAGTCCTGTAGATAACATAACACTATTATGCTCCCAAGCATCCTCACAATTTTTTCTAAATGTTTGTAACATATAAAATGAATAACAAATAGTGCATATCTTATCAGGATTGTTAGATTGGTTTTCTTTCTGACAAAATAAGTTACTTAATGTATTTGAATTAAGTGCCTGTATATTTTTTAACTTGCCACTCATATTAGATACTTTAATTTTCATTAAACTCATAACAAATAAACCCCTCTATATAATTTGTATACAGAAGGGTATATTTTATTTTAATATAGAACGCAAGTGAATTATAAGAGTATCCAAATATAGCACTACCATAATTATTAAAACAAATCTAAAAACTGAAATTTTTAAAGTTAAGTTAAATAAAATAGGATACTCTTATAAACTCTATTTCATGTCATGTATCTTAATTGTTTTTACATCTACTATGAAATTTTTATCGTCAATATATCGAATTAACTCTTGTTTTAGATCGTCAAAAAAAGTAGCTTTCTTGTTATAGATTGACAAACTATCTTTAGAACTGACAAGCCATTTAGATTCATACTTTAGATTAACTTTGACAATTACCTCTTTATCTAAAATGACATTTTCTTCTTTACTCATTTTAAATTATCCCTATTCATCTCGGCAAATTTCCACCAATATTCTGTCCAAATCTCGTTGACAATATCATCAATGGCATCCTCTTCTAAATGACTGACAAGATCTAAATCGACTCTTTCCTTGCACTCTTGGATACTGTCGCAATCGCTGACAATATCGCTGACAAGATCGTAAAACTTTTCTTCATTTTCCATGCACATAGCTTTTACTTTACCCATTGACAAATTCCTCTTCCTCTTTTTCTATAGTATACAAACACTCCTCTGCATCTAGCCTATTATCAAAGTCATAAGATATTGTACGTTCTCCTACATCTCCATCTGATACTTGGTACTCTGGATATGCAGAAGAGTATGATAAGTTTGTATTATTGTCTAAATTATTTTTAATTATTCTCCATTTAATTTTACCCATCTCCATATAACCTTTCTTCTATAACTTCAAGTTGGAGTGCTAGTTCTTTTGCCATTTCTCTTGACAGTTCTTTTCCTTCATACACATCATATAATTCAAAGATAACTTCTTGTAAGAGGGTTTGATTTGGATTTGTAAGTGGTGTTTTTATCCAATGTGTATTAGCATACGTTTTTTTAGATGTTTTACCCATTCTTACTATTGACAATATTTTACCCATTGACAACCACCCC
>VTLG01006299.1_pt1 | contig 17674 bp, 27 predicted proteins | sample 4694571 | NCBI WGS metagenome assembly VTLG01 (sample SAMN12604809, study PRJNA352737) | marine metagenome | biome: ENVO:00000447; feature: ENVO:00000209|ENVO:00000569|ENVO:01000036; material: ENVO:00002151; isolation source: viral sequences binned using virsorter ... | reverse complement strand
GATGGTAAGGCTGTAAAAGCTAAGACTGAAACACCAGTCAAAGCGGTAAAAAAAGTTGTTAAGAAAGTAACGAAAAAAAAGAAAACTAAAAAATAATGTCATCGACTGTATTTAATGTGCAGAATACCCATTTGCAAAAGATACAACCAGACATTCTAGGGTTTGGTATAACTACTTTTGTCGATCAAATACAATTTGCTGAAAACGATGTATTAAGACGAATCCGAGAGGAATGGTGGGAAAGATACAGACATCAAGTTAGATACAAAGATATTACAAAAGTTACATCTGTTGAAATGGAAAACAGCAAACTCACTAAAGCACAATGGGAGTTATCTGTTGTTTATTTGGCACTATGGAAATACATTTATCCTCAACTTACTAAATGGAGAGACCCTGACACCGGAGAGGGTAAAGATACATTCCAAGTACAAATTGATTTTTACAGGGACAGATACGATGAAGAGTTCCAAGCTATATTGCGGGACGGGGTCGAATACGATGAGGACGGCGGGGGGACTGTATCTGATAGTGAGAAAGAGCCTCTACATTCATTAAGATTAGTTAGATAATGGTTGCTGACATTAAAATTAATGTCAATGACATTGAAGTTAAAAAACTTATAAAACGAATAAGTAGAAAACAACGGAAAGCAATACAAACATCACTAAATAGAGTTTCCAATATGGCAATCCTTATGATTACTAAAAGAACTCAAAAAGGTAGATTACCTGATGGTGGTAAAATGATTGCTTATGCAAAATCAACAAAAAAAGACAGAAAAAACAGAGGCAGACAAACTGGGTTTGTAGATTTAACTGATACTGGTAAAATGTTTAGGTCATTAGATTATCGAAAAAGAGGTTTTAAAAATACTTTAATGTTTGCTAATAAAGAAAGAGAGAAGATAGCTAGTTTCCATGATATATTTGGTGTAGGTAAAAGAAAGATTAAAAGACCTTTTTTTGCTATTGGCAATAAAGAAGAACCTAAGATAATAGATGAATTTAAAAGTTTTTATTTTAAACAATTAGGAATATGAGCAAAAGAGAAAGTATAGCAAACGATATAATCAGTAAACTTGATGCTGTTACAAGCCCTATTGAGTTCAAGAAATTAACAAGAGAACCATTTGAGGTTGAGGAGTTATCTGATGCACAATTTCCAGCCGCATTTATTCAAGCTGGAGACGAATCAAGAGAACCCTCCGCTATGGGTGCAACAGGCTCAGGTAAATATATGGGAACAATAGATTTTCTTATAGTTGCATTTGGTAAAGGCACAGACTCTAATATTGATACAGTTAGAAACCAGATTATTGAAGTAGTTGAAGAAACACTTGATAATGATATAACAAGAAATGGAAATGCCTTAGACACACAAATTATCGAGGCATCATCAGACGAGGGTACTATTTATCCTTATGGTGGAGTCAGAATAACTGTGCGTGTAATGTATGAATTTACAAGGGGGACTGCATAATGGCTATGGATATAGTAATGGTAAAAGGAAATAATAAAATAAAAATTTCGCCTGACTTCAAAGAGTATTATGAGAAACAAGGTTTTACTGTTGAGGGGGAAAATAAAAAAATATCAGTTGAAAAAGAAACCAAAAAGATTATAAAAGAATCTAACAAAAAAACGGAGGACTAGATGGCAACTCATCATGGTAAGGACGCAGTAGTTCACATTGGCGGTACAAATATAGGCCAAGCAACTGGGTTTACTATCGACACAACACACGACATCGTAGAAGACACAGCATTAGGTTCATCAATGAAATCTTATGTTGTTGGTAGAGGTACATTTACAGCCTCTATTGATATGAATTTTGACGATGACGACACTGCTCAAAATACATTAACGCAAGGTGCTAGTGTAAGTGTTGAGTTCATGCCAGAGGGTTCGGGTTCTGGAGAGCAAAAACTATCAGGAACAGGAATCGTAACTGGAATGAGTGTTGGTGTAACTTTAGATGGTGTAACTACAAGAACAGTATCTTTACAAGGTAACGGCGGACTAACTATCGGTACAGTATAATTTAATTTATGCCTGACGATAAAAAACCCGATTATTTTGACGGAATACGAAGTCATTTTGAAGAAACTGAGATAAGAGTTATAGAAGTTCCTGAGTGGGGACTAATAGGCGATAAAGCTATTTACGCAAAACCTTTTAATATGATGGAGAAATCCAAACTTTTTAAAGGTGCTAATAGTGGAGACCTTAACATTCTTATTGATGTTATAATTGAAAAAGCGTTAGACAAAGATCATAATAAAATGTTTGATGCTACTCACATTCTTAGTTTTAAAACAAAAGCTGATACTGATGTTATTGCTAGAGTTTCAAATCAAATTCTTGGCACTGATTACGAAGAAGTAAAAAAAAACTAAAAAATCCCGAAGTCTATAATGTAGTCGCTGTTGCCGAAAGATTACATAAAACTATTCCAGAAATATTGCAAATGAGTTGCTTTGAGTTTAGTATGTGGGTTGCATACTTTGAACAACAAAGAGAAGAAATAGAAAAAGAACAAAAAAAACAAAATGTAAGATTTAGATAATGGCAACTAAAAAAGTAAATATAGATATAATTGCAAAGGATAAATCCAAACAAGCCCTTAAAAATGTTCAAGGAAATTTAGACAAAGTTAAAAGTTCTGCAAGTAAGTTAAAAAATGCTTTAGTTGCTATTGGAGGTGCATTAGTTGTTAGAGAAGTTTTACGAGTTACAGCAGAGTTTGAGGATTTAAGGGACTCGCTTAAATCTGTTACCGGTTCTGCTGAGGGTGGTGCTAAAGCATTTGAGTTTATATCTGACTTTGCAACAAGAACTCAGTTTTCTGTCCAAGACTTATCAAGATCATTTATTACATTAAAAGCTAGTGGTATTGAACCAACAGAAAAACTTTTAAGAGTATTTACTGATACTGCCGCTGTAACCACAGATCAAATTGGTGTCTTAGAGGCCATGACAAGGGTATTCAGTAGAGGTGTTCAAGGTGGACTAGGTTTAGAAGAACTTAATCAAATAGCTGATCGTGGTATTCCAGTATTTAAAATATTAGAACAACAATTAGGCATAACCCGTTTAGAAATATCTAAGTTTGGACAAACAACTGATGGTGCGGCTAAGATATTAAAAGCATTAGAAAAAGGTTTAGGAGAAACATTTGCTGGTGCTACCGAAGAAAAACTTGATAACTTATCAGTATCATTTTCAAATTTTGGTATTGCATTAGACAATCTTAAAGATGCTTTTGGTCAAGAGGTATCCCCAGAGGTTACTAGATTTACAAATAACCTTGCGGCCACAATACAGTTTATTGAACCACTTATAGAATTACTTGGTAAACTTGCGTCTTTTGCATTGATGGGTGTTAATATTGCTTTTGAGGCAGTTGGTAAATCAGTAGCTTTTGTGGTCGATAAGTTCGATGCCTTTTTAAGATTTTTAGGAATTGTTGATGAAGAGGTAGCTAAAAATGTACAATCTTTAAAAGATTTAGAAGAACAGGCAAAAAAAACAGGCGGGGCATTTGAAGAAATAACAATCAAAGATATGCCAATAGTGAACATAAACGAAAAAACAAGGAAAGAAATTGAGGCAAACGAAAAACTTTTAGAAAAAATAAAACAATCTCACATGACAGAATTAGAATTGTTAGCCGCTAAACAAGAAAAAGAATTAGGCTTAGTCGAAGAACAAAGACAAAAACTAGAGGCTATGGCTAGATTAAAAATAGAGCAAGGTTCTGACAGAGAATATGAAATGCAAATTCTTGAAAAACATTTAAAATCATTAAATGAATTAGAAATGAAAATAATGCTAGAGGGAATACAAGAAAGATTAAGAATTGTTAAACAATCAGTTGATGAAGAAATGAGAATAAAACAAGCCTTATATGATAAAAATTTACAAGCAATCAAAGATAGAAACTTTAGTGAGTTAGAGTTAGAAAAACTTACAAAAGAACAAATAAAAGATTTAACAAATGCTAGTGGTCGAGAACTTCTTGGAGAACTTGCAAAACATAATAAAACAATGTTCCAAATAAACAAAGCATTAGCGATAAAAGATGCGATAGTAAACACTGCAAGAGGTGTTACAAAAGCATTAGCACTTGGCCCGTTTGGTATTCCTTTAGCGGCAGTAATTGGAGGACTTGGTGCGGCTCAGATTGCTACAATAGCATCACAAAAATATCAAGGCAGACGACTTGGTGGTAGAATGAATCAAGGACAGCCATACATGGTCGGAGAGGCTGGCCCAGAATTAGTTGTCCCTGATAGAGCATCAAATGTAATACCAAATAATCAGCTTGGTGGAGGTAGAGCAGTAACAGTAAACTTTAATATAAATACAGTTGATGCAAGAGGTTTTAATGAATTATTAGTAAACAGTAGAGCAGTAATTGTTAATATGATTAATACCGCTGTAAATGAAAAAGGTAAGGAGTCGTTGATATGAGTGGTGCTTTACCTAATACAAATTTTAATGCTATTAATATTAGATCAAACCAAAAAACTTTATTTAGTGAAACAGACAGTGGCAAATCATTTAGACGACAAGTACAAGGCCAAAGATTTAGTTTTACATTATCTTATCCTTTACTAACTAGAGCAGACTTTGCCCCTATTATGGCCTTTATGGTAAAGCAAAGAAGTAGGAAAGAAAACTTTACTGTAACTCTACCGACAACTTTAGATAGTCAAGGAAATGAAACAGGAACTTTATTAGTCAATGGTTCTCACTCAGCGGGAGATACAACAATCAACATAGATGCTTTTGCGGCTGATGGTGCTGGTAGATTAAAAGCTGGTGATTTTATAAAATTTGCACATGATAAACTATACATGGTAGTTGCAGATGTAACATCTTCGAGTAACGCCGCAACAGTTACTATCGAGCCACCATTAAGAACTGCATTAACAGATAATAGTGCTGTAACATATAAATCAATACCAGTAACAGTACACATGACTAACGATGTTCAAGAGTTTCAAACAAACTCAAACGACAAAGATGGTAATTTATTATTGAAATATGAAATAGATGTTATTGAGAGTTTATAATGGCAAGAGGATTATCGAGTTCCGTAAAAACAGAACTAGCAACAGGGGTCATTGACCCAGTATTATTAGTAGAGATAGAGTTTGGTACACCAGTCTATTTAACGAATGCACCCTTTGATATAACATCAAGTGTTTCTGGCTCATCAAGAACCTATATTACAAATGGCCATTTAAAAAATATTTCTGGTGTTAATGAAACAAACAAACCAACAAAAAACAGTTTACAGATAACACTTTCAGGAGTCGATCAAACTTATGTTTCAATAGCTTTATCAGAGAATATTATTAATGCTGAGGTTTACATTTATAGAGGTTTTTTAGATGCTAATAATGCTCTGATAGCTGACCCTTTTTTATTGTTTTTTGGTACGATTGATGAATATAGAATTACAGATAATACAAATACTGCAAATTTAGTTTTAAATATTACTTCACATTGGGGAAACTTTCAAAAGACAAGCGGTCGAGTTACTACAGACAACTCGCAACAAAGATTTTTCAGTGGAGATAAAGGTATGGAATTTGCGGCTTTGACTGTAAGAGATATAAAATGGGGTAGAGATTAATGACAAGTTTTCATTTTTACGAGGCATCAAATAAAAACATGGAAGAGATATTTGAAATATTACATGAGTTTGAAAAAGAGGCCCCAGCATTAGATTACCCTCATATACACAGAGCAAAGATGAAACAAACTTTAATGATGTTTTTGCAAAAAGGTAAAATAATTTTAATAAAAGATTTAGACAAACAAAAAATAGTTGGAATTACAATATTTATGATGAATGAATATTTATGGTCTAAAGAACAACTATTAACAGTTCAAGTAATTTATATATTAAAAGAATATCGATCATTAAATTTATTTAATCAAACTATGGATATAATAAAAAATCAAGCAAAAGGTAGGCACATTCATTTAACTATATCAACTAAGTTATTAGCAGATAAATTATTAGATAGATACGGCTTTGAAAAAATGGGCGGTTTATGGAGGTACTCAGATGTGTGATCCGGGTGATATAATTGATGATGCTATGGATTTTGTCAGCGATGCTGTCGATTTCGTAGTTGATCTTGTAGTAGATGTCATTAGCTGGTTAAATCCTATTCCTGAGATACCTGACTTTGGAGGCAACCAACCAGACTTAAACGCAAGAGGTGTATTAGTAAATAAAGTTAGTGCAAATGCTCACATACCAATAGTTTATGGAACAAGAAAGGTCGGGGGCAATGTAATTTTTGTAGAGACTTCGGGAAATGATAATGAGTTCTTGTATATGGCCATAATAGTATCAGAGGGAGAAATAGACGACATAACTAAAATATTTGTAAATGATAATGAGGTAACTTTTAATGGCGATTTAGCTGACAACACTCAAAGAACTGTTGCTAGTTCTGATGCAAATTTTTTTAAAGCACCTGACGCTGATTCTAGTGCTGAAAGTTTAATTACTGTTGAACCACACTACGGAACTGATTCGCAAAGTGCATCTAGTTTATTAGATGAATTATCCTCATGGACATCAAACCATCGGCTTAGGGGGCTGGCGTACATAGCACTTAAATTTAAATGGAACTCAGATGCTTTCGGTTCTTTGCCTCAAGTCACAGCTATCGTCAAAGGTAGGAAAGTTTACAATCCAAATCTTGACAGCACAAAAACTGGTGGCTCTGGTTCACACAGACAAAACGATAGTACAACTTGGGAGTATTCAGATAACGGCATTTACCAAATGTTAGATTATTTAAGAAACGAAAGATTTGGTATGGGTATTGCAGATAGTTATTTTGACAGTAACTTTGCTGACTGGCAAACGGCTGGAGATGTAGTAGATGCAGATATAACACCTTTTAGTGGTGCAAGTGCGATTGATTTATTAGACAGCCACGCAGTCGTAGATACATCAAGAAAGGCTATTGATCTTGTGGCAGACTTTGTAAAAGGGACTCGATCATATTTAAATTTTACTGCTGGAAAATACAAAGTATTAGTTGAAACATCTGGTAGTGCAAGCGTTACACTTACTGAAGACAATATTATTGGTGGCATCAATGTGGCAAGTAAAAACAAAAACTCTCGTTATAATAGAGTTATTGTCAATTTTACCAACGAAAATAAATCGTATCAATCCGATACTGCTCAGTTCCCCCCTGTAGATGAAACAGGACTTGCTAGTGCAGATACACATAGCGTTATGAAAACGGCAGATGGAGGCATATTGCTTGAGGGAAATTTTGATTTTCCTATGATCGTAAATCAACATCAAGCCCAAGAACTTGCAGAAATTATTTTGCGTAGGTCAAGATCAAGCCTAGATGTATCTTTAAAATGTGACGGAACTGCCTTAGATTTAGCTATCGGAGATATCGTTGCGATTACCCACGCCACGCCGTCTTTCTCTGCTAAACCATTCCGTATTCAAGGAATGACGATCAACACAGATCATACAGTTACTTTACAACTTACAGAGCATCAAGACTCATATTATGCTTTTGGTACTCAGGTTGCACCCGCTACTATACCAGATACAACTTTACCAAATCCTTTTAGTGTTCAACCACCAGCAAGTCTCACTCTTGATGATGAAATGATTGAATATTCTGACGGAACTGTGCTTACAAGATTATTAATAACAGTTGGAGTTTCGCCAGACAAATTTGTCGAAAACTATGAGGTACAAATAAAACAAACTTTAGATGCTAACGGAAATGCAGTAACCGATTCGTTTAGAGAAATAGCAACTGGTAAAATATTAACATATCAACATCTTAATGTAATTGATGCGGCTACTTATGAGGTAAGGGTAAGGGCGGTTAATACTATCAACGCCAAATCAACATTTGTTTCTGCAACTAGAAAGATAGTTGGTGCTACCGATACACCTCAATCAGTTTCAGATTTTAATATTTCAATGACAGGCTCAAATCAAATGTCTTTGAATTGGACTCCAGTAACAGACCTTGATATTGAGTTTTATGAGATTAGATATTCAATGGGTTCTGGTACTACTGCGTGGTTTAATACATCGCCTCTGGTGCAAGTTCCTAGAAGAAAATCAAATAGTGTAGTTGTAAATGCACTAAAACCACCATTTAATTTATATATAAAAGCTGTTGACAAATTGGGCAACGAATCAAGTGAACCAGCGATCATAACTTCTAGTGTTATTGCTCTACAATCATTTGAGGATATATCGTCAATACAAGAGGAAACTGCATTCTCAGGCACTTTCTCAAATACATTTAGAGGTTCAGATAGTGTAGGAAATCCAGCCGTCACTTTAGATACAATTACACTTTTTGATAGTCGATCTGGTTTGTTTGATGCGGCTGATTCTAGTGGGTTTTTCTTTGATACAGGGGGACTAGCAAGCAATATTACTGGAACAGGAAACTACATATTTTCAAACAGTTTTTCTTTAGATGCTATTTATGATTCGACATTCCAAGTTGAATTAACTATGGAATCAGATGACCCTTATGATTTATTCGATTCGGGTCGTGGTGCTAGTTTGTTTGATAATGCTAAAGCACCTTTTGACGGAAATGCACCAACTAATAATAATGCCATAATCCAAATAGGTGCAGATAATACAGCTTTATCAAACATAACAAGTTTTACGACAGTTGCACAACAAGGAACATTTAAAGGTAGATTTTTTAAATTTAGATGTGTTCTTTCGTCTGCTAATAACAATGCAAGGCCTTTTGTTACAGGCTTGAAAGCTACATTAGTATTAGAAAAAAGGTCAGAGACAGGGGACGACATTTCATCAGGCACAAGCACTAAGTCTGTTACATTTACAAATGGATTTTTTCAAGTTCCCAACATCACAGTTACCGGGCAAGACTTATCATCGGGAGACTTTTTTGTAATAACAAATAAATCAAAAACAGGCTTTGACATTGTTTTCAAAAATAGTAGTAATAGTATTATTAACAAAACTTTCGATTTCAACGCCTCTGGGGTGGGATTGAAAACTTAATAAAAAAAGGATATAACAAGTTATGTCACAAGTTTCACAATTAACTCTCGACAATACAGCGTTCGGGACTTTCAGATCAAATTTAAATGCGTCTTTAAATTCTCTTAATTCGATGCACCTTGGTTCTTCAGCACCAGCAACAGTAACTACTGGTACTATATGGGTGGACAATGGAACATCAGGCGTATTAAAAGTAAAAATAAATGATGGCTCAGATAATGTTGAGTTATTCCAAATAAATATTTCGAGCAACGCAATTACGAGTACGATGTCAGTTACAGGGACTATTTCAGAGACAGACCCACAGGCGGCGGCTCTAAGTATTGCTCTAGGATAAGGGGGACACATTGGCTAATACTTTTAAAGTTAAAACAAATGCGGCGATGCCAGCGTCATCGGGGACACCTTTGACCCTATATACTTGCCCTAATTCGACTCAAACGATTGTCATTGGGCTAACTCTATGTAATGTTCACACAACATCTATAACGGCAGATGTTCAATTAGTTTCAGACACATCAGACACAGAAACAAACGAAACAGTAAAATTAATTGATGGTGTAACTATTCCATCTGGGAGTTCATTAGAGGTTTTATCAGGTGGTAAATATGTTTTACAAGCAACCGATATTTTAAAAATAGATTGTTCAGTTGCGGCAAAAATAGACGCTACATTATCAATATTAGAAATAACATAGGATTATAAATGGGTTTTATAGGAAGAGTACCTACACCGATACCTTTAACAAGTTCTGATATACCAGATTTACCAGCAACAAAAATTACATCAGGAGCTTTTCCTGCAATAGATGGTAGTAATCTGACAGGAATAAGTACAGACTTTGTAAAAGTTGCAACAGCATCAGGAACAGCACAATCAAGTCTTTCAAGTATTGAAATAGCTTTAGATGAAAGTTATGCAAAATTTCTTTTATATTGGAATTGGAAACCAGAAACTGATAATGCCACATTATTAGCTTATTTAAGTACAGATAATGGCTCTTCTTATTATACGAGTTCAAACAATTATAAATATGGAACAGATATTCTTTACGTAAACACAGATTCAGTAAGTGATGTAGATTATTCAGATGGCAATAATCAAATAAAACTTTCTAAAGAAGTTGGAAATAATACTTCTAATGGTGAGGGAAATAGTTTAACCATTGATATTTCTCCTATTATGACAGAGGGTTCAGTAAATCAATCAAATAGAATAACATGGTGGGGTACAAGAATGTCAGATGGAAATGGTATTAGGACAATGATAGGTACTGCAACACTTGAGGCAAGTTATGTATTAAAAGTAAATAAAATTAAACTTCAACCGGGTTCTGGAAACATAGAAGATTATTTTTATACATTATATGGAATGAAACAATAATGTCATATATAGGCCGAGAACCCCAGATAGGAAATTTTCAAGTTTGCGATGCAATAAGTGTAGTTAATGGACAAGCGGCCTACACTATGCAAGTAGATTCAACAAATGTAGTGCCAGAATCAGCGAATCATGTTCTTTGTAGTCTGAACGGAATTTTACAAAAAAGCGGGTCTAGTTTTACTATATCTGGTTCTACAATAACCTTTGCTAGCAATTTAGTTACAGGCGATGTTATTGACTTCATTCATATATTAGGTTCAACTCTTGATTTGGGCGTGCCGTCTGACGCAACAGTTACAAATGCAAAAACTAATTTTGTTACAACGTCATCTGCGGCTGGGTTGCAGATTAAAGGAGATGGTACAACCGCTGGTGCTTTGCAAATGAATTGTGAACAGAACAGCCATGGAATCAAGTTACAAAGCCCACCACATTCTGCTAATCAAAGCTACACATTAAAATTTCCATCTGGAAATGTAACTGCTGGTAAATTTTTAAAAGTAGATTCTGTATCAGGTTCAGGAACAACAGGGATTGGCACAATGACTTTTGCTGATGCTGGTGGTATGGTTAAGCTATTATCACAAACAGCATCAGGAGCATCTTCAGTAACTTTTGATAGCACTTATGTGACAAGCACATACAAAGTTTACGAACTTCATTGTACTGCTGTTGATTTATCAAGTGATGGTGGAAATCTAGGAATACAAACATCTACTGATAATGGGAGTTCTTATGAAACAGGCGGTAATTATAAATATATTAAATACTATAGTAGAGATGATTTAAATTCAAATTCAATATCATCAGGATTTGGAACAGGTGATGATAGAGCAAGAATATTTGGAACAGGATATGGAGTAGGGACTAATAATAATGAGGGTGGAATGAGTAAGGTAACTATTTTTGACCCATCAGGAACAGGAAAAGGTAAATTTATTAAAACATTTGGTTGTCATTTTGACGAAAACAATAAACTCGTACAACAAGATCACACTTACGCATTAGATCAATCTGCGGCTATAAACAATTTTAAAATTATTCCTGCTAGTGGAACATTTAGTGGAGTATTTACTTTATATGGAATTGTATAAATGGCTCTACTTTTTGCTAAAAATAATTCTCTTTCAGCAGTTACAGATTTACCAGCCGCAGTATCAGGTGGTGGTCTTAATTTAATATCTACACAAACTGCATCAAGTTCAGCTACAATAGATTTTACTTCAGGGATAGATTCAACTTATAAAGAATATATATTTAAGTTATATGATATACACCCCGCAACAGATGGAACAGATTTAAGTTTTCAAGTAGAAACAGCAACTAATACAGATTATAACCAGACTATAACATCAACATATTTTAGGGCAAGACATGGGGAAGATGGGTCAGCAGATCAGCTCACTTATGCAACAGGAAATGATTTAGCACAATCTACAAGTTTTCAAATTATTGCAGGAGATTTAGGTAACGATAATGACCAAAGTTATTCTGGAACATTACATTTATTTGACCCATCTAATACCACATTTGTAAAACACTTTATAGCAAATGGTAATGAGTCTAGAAATGATGATAGAACAGCAAATAATTTTGTTGCTGGTTATATTAATGACACAACTGCTATTACTAGAGTAAGGTTTAAAATGGCGAGTGGAAACATAGATTCAGGAACTTTCAAAATGTATGGAGTAACCTAATGACTTTTGGTTTAGTAAAACACAATAATAATTCCATATCAGCTATAACCACACCAGGAAATTTAGCACAAGGTAAAATGACTTTGTTGCAAACACAAACTGCGTCTAGTTCTTCTTCAATAGATTTTACTTCAAATATTGATAGCACATATCCTATTTATTTATTTAAATTTATTAATATACACCCAGCTAGTGATAATACAGGATTTACTGTTGGTTTCAGAGATGGTGGAAGTAGTTATGATGCAACTAAAACTTCAACCTTTTTTAGATCAAGACAGGAAGAAGACGGTAGTGCTGCTAGTTTATCATACGAAACAAGTTATGATTTAGCACAAAGCACAGACTTTCAATCACTTTCGGCTAATACTTTAGGAACAGATAATGACCAAAGTTTTTCTGGTGAATTATTTTTATTTAATCCATCTTCTACTACATTTGTAAAGCATTTTATTGCAAGAGGTAATGTTTATCACGCTGCTAATATTCAACAGGATAATTATGTTGCTGGTTACTGTAACGTTACTGTTGCCATAGATGCAGTGCAATTTAAACAAACATCAGGAAACATAGATGCAGGCACTATAAAACTTTATGGAATAAAAGGAAGTTAAATGTCAATAGTAAAGCTAAATAACAGATCGGTTAAAGATATAACACAATTTGGTTCAATAACTTCTCTTGGAAGTCTTACACATATTGCAACACAAACAGCATCATCATCTGCAAGTGTTAGTTTTACATCAGGAATTTCAAGCAGATAGGAGTGGTTATTCAAGCTATAATCAAACAATAACATCTACAAATTTTAATCCATATCATCTTGAAAGTGGTTCTGAAGCTCTTTTAAGATATATGACAGCACAAGATCAAGCACAAGGAACATCATTTCAACCAATTTCAGAAGATATTAAAAATGATAATGATGGAAGTGGATCAGGTTTTTTACATCTATTTAATCCATCTTCAACTACATTCGTGAAACATTTTATTTCACAAACACAAATAATGGCATCTGCTCCTGGCAGTTATGGTACTTTTTGTGCTGGATATTTCAACACAACAAATGCACTTGATAAATTACAGTTTAAAATGAGTTCAGGAAATATAGACAGTGGACAGATATTGCTATTTGGATTGAATTAACATATAAGAAAAACATAAGGAGAATATTATGCCAAGATTTAAATTAGTTAATGGTGAAAAAATACAATTTACGGCAGAGGAAGAGGCGGCAAGGGACGCAGAGGAAAAAGCGTGGAACGATGGTGCATTTGACAGGGCTATGGCTAACTTACGACAAGATAGAAATAGACTTTTAGCTGAAACAGATTTTTATGCTTTATCTGATGTTTCTATGTCAGATGATATGACTAAATATCGTAAAGATTTAAGAGATATTACAGAGGGATTATCAACTGTTGAAGATGTAAATGCAGTAACATGGCCTACTAAACCTTAATGATAAATGTGGAAACCTTTTATTATAGGAACAATAATAGCCGCAATTATAATTTATTTTTTAAGTAGTTTGATGGACTCTGCGATGGCAGAGACAAACACAGTATCATCAACAGTCGTAACCAACAACACGCCACCCACGGCTAACGCACCATCAGTTGTAGTAAATAATTCTGATGTTTGTAAAACAGCGGCATCGGCTGGTGTTCAGACACAAATTTTAGGAATTGCATCAGGAATAACAGTCACAGATGAAAATTGTGAACGTATAAAACTCTCTCGATCTCTCTATGCTATGGGTATGAAAGTAGCCGCTATTTCAACATTGTGTGCTGATGCAAGAGTATTTGATGCGATGTGGAATGCGGGAACTTACTGCCCCTACAATGCTAGTATTGGGGAGGACGCTAAAAAAGGTTGGGAAGAGAACAAAGATAAAATTCCAAAAGGTAGTTTAATTTTTGCCAGCATGGAAGAGGCAGAAAAACTTAAAATCAAAGAAGAAAGAGAAAAAGATGGCAAACCGAATGGTTGGAGGGTGTTTTTTACTTTGGCTACTTTTATGCTTGTACCCCTCTTATAGCAAAGCCGTAGATTGTGATACCGATACACTTGGACTTTGCACACCTACGATTGAACAGATTATAGAAGAATCAAGCACAGAGACTATTGAGTTTCAAGCTGATGGCATTCTTACAACTACTGAAACAACTACCACCACTACTACAACTACAGTAACAAATGAGGACTCTGGAGATATTTTAGATGGGAGTAACAATTATGTAGTCTCATCAAAAGAGGGCGACATGGATATTGACTGGGGAGGACAAGGCCCAGCAACAATGCCATCTGGTTCGACTTGCGGCCAGCTTGGGACTGATAAATGTGCGATGATAACTGGTAGTGGCAACTCAACCTCAAACATGGGTGTTAGCGGCATGGGTACTACTTTTATCAATACAGTTGATATATCTGATCTTAATTTTACACATGGAGGCAAAACTAATTACGAAATTAAAGTTTATAAACCTGATGCACAAGACTCAATCTATATGCACATTACAGGGAGAAACGGAAAAACAGATGTATTTAGCGGGACAGATATTTTAAGTGCTAGTGGCACAAACAGTCAATACGGCCAATATTCTGGAGGTTTTAATTTTTCTGGTAGCCTTACATCGGTCATAATTGAGGTTGGTGGTAGAGATATAAATATGGCTGTTGGCCCAATGTTTGACGATGTAAAGGTAAATGTTTTGTATAATGTTGTAAATACGATTGTTGAGCAAACTATTACAAGTGTTGAAATGTTTGTTGCACTAAATACTGATGCACCGGAAGAGGTGCTTGATGTTGTTGAGGATATATTTGAGGCCAACACACCAATAGAAACAGATGTTGGATTAGAGTTTGAGCCTATTGAGATTGAAGAAATAACTTACGAATCAGTTGAGATTGAAATAGCAGAAATAGAAATAGAAGAAATACAAGTAGCAAGTATTAATATGTCAGACACTAATGTTGAGGTAAATGTTATTGAGGTTGAGGCTGAGGTTCAAATGGAGTTAGAAATGGAATTAGAAACTGAAATAGAGATTGATATAGATGTGGGTGTAGAAGAGAATACAGAAACAGCCACAGAATCAATAGAAGAGCCAGACCAAACAGAAAATAACCAAGTCGAGACCGATGTGGAAGAAACCAACGAACAAACCGCAGAGGAATCAACGGAAAAACAACAGACGCAACTAGACGAGGAATCCAAAGAAGAACAAAGCAAAGTAGCTGAAAAACAAGTAGAAGAAAAGAAAGAAGAGCCACAACAAGAGACAAAGAAAACCGAAAAATCCAAGATAACAGAGAAGAAACAGACATCAAAAGAAAAAGCCGCTAAAAAGGTTATGAAAAAAATTGATGATAAAAAAAGATATGATGAGTCTAGTCAAATAAAAACTCTTGTTGTTATGCAAGTTCTTGGAAATACAAAAACATTTTTCGAGAGCCAACAAGTTATAAATGATCGTGCTGATTTTTTTACAGATGATGTTTTGCCAGATGCCGTCATTTCTGATAATGATATGGCTGGGTATTTTTTATTTGTAGGAAGTGACGGATTAATGAATGAAATCATAGATAGTCAGTATAAGTAATGGCCAAAAAATTTAAAAATTATGAGGCTCACGAATCAGTGCATCATAAAACAAGTATAGGGCGTAATGCAAGCAAAGCAAAAATGAACAAAGACAAAAGACGAGGTTTTTCAAAAAAATACAGGGGTCAAGGTAAATAATGGCTAAACAACAAACAGAAATAGACATAGGCGGCATAAAATTTAAGGGCGGTAGGGTTTTTCTCATAATCACTATTTTAAGTTCATTTATTGGTGTTTTATGGGGTGGGTTTGAGGCATACCAAAGATATTTAGATATGGAGGCTAAAATAAATAGTTTTGTTAGCCCTGATCTTAGTGGCTTTGATAAGAAATTAGAGGTTGTAAATACTGAGGTTGATATGTTGCAGTCAGAGATAGCAATAATATTAGAGGAGGTATCTTTGGTAGCTGATGTTGCAAAAGAACTAAAAAACGATCTAAAAGCAGATGTAAGAAGAATTGAAACTATTGTAGAAGATGTAGAGCAAAGAGTAAAAGAAGATAGCAGAGAAAACGCAAAGGATTTAAAAGAAACTATTAGTGAATTAAAACAAGAAATGTCTGATTTAGAGGAGAAGATACAAAAACAAATCAGAACTGCTTTAGAAAATCCACTAAATAAAATGAAATGAGATATTTGATATTCTTAATTTTCTTAAATAGTTGTTCAATATCATTCACACCAAAACAGTGCGATACAAATAAATACACAACTTGTTATGAATATTACTGGAATAAATATGGTTGGTCGCCAAAAGAAAGCATTAGATGAAATGGATTTTAATTTTATATATCTGCACTTTGACTACTGGAGAGTGTCCCTCTAGTTCTATTACAATGCAACAGTTTGAAAGCCATAGAGATTGTGTTTTAGGTGGTTACAAAGCGGCACACAACGCATTTAAAGTTTTGGAGAAAATGGAAGAGTTTGAAAGAGAATATATTGAAAAAGAGAAAGTCGTTATAAAGTTTGAATGCAAAGGATTGCAAGCATCTAGCACATAGGATATAAATAATTATGACTAAAATAGCACCGAAAACAACAAAAGAGCATATTGTAAATATTTACAATAAGATTGAGTTGTTAGAAACGAATCATATCCACCACTTACAAAAAGAGGTGCGAAAGTTGAATTATGTACTATGGACTGTTGGGTTCATGGTGGCTACTCAGTTCATTGCTTGGGTGCTTAGAATGGTGGGATAATGTACGAAACAGTTAAAAAGAAAATAAAAGAATCAGAGGGTTTTTCAAACAGAGGTTACTTTTTGAAATACAAAGGTGCTGATGGCCAAGATATTCAAGAAGATTTTATGACTATTGGATATGGCCATAAATGCGTAGATGGCGACCCTTATCAACCAAATGTTGATTATTCAACAGAGGTTTTAGAACAACAGTTTGAAAAAGACTTTACAGTGTATTTGCACGCCGCTGAAAGATATATTGGCGATTGCGAAGTACCTGAGCATATCAAAGAAATAATTATAGAAACAGCTTATAACATTGGAGAGCCAAGACTTTTTATGTTTAAAAACATGAGAGCAAAGATGCAAGAGGGCGACTGGCAAGGTATGGCGGCAGAGTTGAGAGACTCCAAACTATACAGAACATTGACATCAAGATATGAGCCGCTAGCAAAGATTATAGAGGCAACATAAAATGGTTTTAGGTAAATTATTAAGTGGTGGTGCTTTAAAAACTGTTGCTGGTGTAATTGATGACTTACACACTAGCGAAGAAGAAAAAGCACAATTAAAAAATAGATTTGCTGAGATAGAGTCAAAACTCAAAGAAAAACAAATGTCTATAAACTTAGCTGATGCACAAAGTCAAGCTGGTGGTATTAGCGGTTTTTTACAAAGAGCATGGAGACCTCTTATTGGTATGTCTTGTGCTTTGGCAAT
>VTLG01003677.1_pt1 | contig 17675 bp, 27 predicted proteins | sample 4694571 | NCBI WGS metagenome assembly VTLG01 (sample SAMN12604809, study PRJNA352737) | marine metagenome | biome: ENVO:00000447; feature: ENVO:00000209|ENVO:00000569|ENVO:01000036; material: ENVO:00002151; isolation source: viral sequences binned using virsorter ... | reverse complement strand
CTAAAGTAGTTTGTTCTGGAGATGCATTATCTAATGTTAATGTGTTAGCCATTTATTCAATAGTGGTAGGTGGTTCTTGAGCTTGTTGCTTACTAGGATCTAAAGCTGGAGCACTTGCTAATTGACCTGCTTGATCAACTAGTGATTGTTGTGCTTGCATTTGCTGTTGCTGCATCATATCCTGTTCCAACTGTTCAGGACTCTTAATAAGATTTAATACGTCTATACCTTGAGCGGCTGCTAAACGTTTTATTGCTTCACTAGGATCTACAAACTTCATTAAAGCTTCTGGTCCTAATGTTTGTGCAATAGTTTGTATGAACATAGTTAGAGATTCTCTATCTTGTCCACGACCTAATGCATTTATACCTGCTACTATCTTAGGACGTACTAAGTCTTTAGGTAATTTAGGTATTTGATTTGTTCGCTGCAGTACTAGCAACGTTCGGTTTAAATATGGAACTAGGAATTCAACTGTAAGTAATGAGAATAATCCTCCAAGTTGTTTCTCCAACTCAGCTTGTGTCATCCTTACTTCTTCTGCTGTAGTTCTTTCGCTATCCCTTATATTCATTACAAGGAAAGCATCTAATATTCTTCTTTCTATTGTAGTAGATAACTGTGCAGCTGTAGCAAAATCAGCAGTCTTACCTACTTGTACTACACCTACATCCTCTGGACGTCCTTGGATTATCGCACCGTTTGCAGATTGAGATAATGTTTGTGGTTTAGTTGTAGCACTAGGAGATACTAGGAAGATAACTTTAGAAGCTACCGCAGCACCCTCTACAAGAGCCTGACATAGCCCATCAAGTGATCTTAGGTCTCCTAGGAACTCTTCTACTCTACCGCGTCCGTAGTCTTCTCCATCGACAGTATTAAAGCGAAGTACTAACCATGGTGAAGCGTTCTTAGGTGCAGTACTACGGCTCCCTTCGATGATCATATCATCTACTTCTTGATGCCATACCCACCTACCGCTGCTTTCATCCAACTTGACACATGTGTATACTTCTGCGTCGTCTTCATCAGATCCTCCTTCGTCAATCCCAGTGTTAGGTTGGGCTGGTTTAGGCAGATCTATACCTAAAACCTTTCGACTAATTAATTCTTTTGTAACTATTTCTAAAACGTTACCGTTACCATCTCTATTTACGACAAACCTTTGAAGTGGGAAATGTTTTAATCCATCTTTACCCATAAAAATAAGGGCATTACCTGAGACAACTAAATGTTTCAAGGCTTGGTGAACTACAACTCTATCACTAGATGCGGCTATGTAATCCATAACCATTCTTTCCATCTTAGAGAATCCTAAGTCTAGTTCACTCTTTACTGAAGGATCTAACTCTTCGCCTAACTTATCATCTCTGACTTGCAGTTTGAAGAAGCTGGTTTGTGGTGGTAGTAGTGCAAGCATTAACTTTGCTGCTAATGTTACTACTGCTTTAGCTCCGACTGATTGCCAAGGTTGACTTATACTAGCTGAAGTTCCTCTTCTTGTATTGTCATATTGTACTAGATACGGCAAGGTAAGCTTAGAACATTCAACAGCTGTCTGTAAGAATTGAGATCTTACACTGGACAGCTGTGAATATCTTTCTTTTGCTGTATAATTCATATTTATTAGGTAGGTGTACCTGTATTAATTCCTGTTGGTTGTGGATTAATAGCTAAAGCTGCAGCACCTGTTGGTCCTGTATCTTGTCCTGGTCCGGTAAGCTTTTTCCTACCACCTAAAGTTAACTGTGCTTTATCAGCTTCAGTTTTTATTTCTGTAGCTTGAGGTAATACACCTTCATCATCTACTTTTTTTGCTTGTCCAGGGGTGAATGTACTTTTATCACCACCACCGAATATGCTAGTTAATAAACCACCGCACATAATTATTCATTTAAGATTGTTTTTACATATTCAACCACACTAGCTTGACCTGCTCGGTACATGATAGATGTGATTTCTTCTTTGGGGTGGACGGGTTGCCAAGGAAACTTATTTTCTAAGTCCTCAATTAATTTATCTAATCTCTCTGAGTGGAGACTAAGCGTACTGTGGGAGATTGGGGTTTGCATGTTCAAAGAAAGCTGGCATACGGGCAGATTTTGTGTCAGAAAGTTGAGGAGCTCTTCCCTCATACATTAAACGATCTGACGCATCCAGCCAAAAATTTTTGTCCAAATATTTATCAGTAGTATTTATACCTAGAGGTTGAAGAATCCAGTTAATCGTGGCCTTCCTAAGTTTATCCAAAGAAGGAGAAGCAGAAAGACCCAACTCTGCACATACAAGAGAATTACTTGCGACATGGATCTGTTCGTCTCTTGAGATATCTGCTGATACTGTACGTAAAGCAGCGCACCCATTAAACCGAAAGAAAGGAAGTAGAACAAAGAATATAGCTCGTTCTGCGACAAGCGCTTTAGTAATGGTATGGTCGGGGTGAGAAATCCATGCATCTCTTAACTTAATTGCCTCTGATTCTGCTTGTTGGTTAGTTCCATTTACCTCGGCGATGTACCCCAAGGCAATATCATGTTTAATCTCGTCTTTAACGTTCGATTCAAGAAGCTCCCGAGCAAGTGAGGGAACCTCTTTTTCAAGTCCCTCACGTATGAATTCTCCAACCGGTAGCTCCATATGACGTATTGCGAGTGCACGTTTGATGGCTTCGTCTGCACCTTCTTTATATACTCCTTTAGTAGGTTTAACTGGTGTCCAAGTTCTTTTTCTTTCTATTAATTTTTGATAGGGATGTTTTCTCATTGCTGACAATCGCAGGTTTGCTCATTTAAAATGTCCTGCAAGTAATCATCGACTTCGGCTTTATCTAATGCTGCATATGCATCACTCTTGTCCTGTACGTCTCCCATTACCTGAAGGCTATAGTAGAGGGAGGTCTGCGGTGATAGCAGCCACTCTTCCACGAATTCATTATCGTATTCTACAACATCACTCCATGAGTTAAAGCTGTAGCCGTGAAGAAGTCCCGTATTGTCGAGAAGTATCATAATATTGTCTGCTACACGTTTATATACGTCCCAGCCAACTTCTGAGGCGATCTCAACGTCGCCATAATTATATCTTTGTACTCCAAAAGTGCCACTGTCACGATCGACAGAGCGTGCTATTGGAGGTGCAATTTCTGGTGTAGCTGTAAAGCCATCTAAGTCCTCACTTCTGTAAGAACATGAGGCAGTAGGAGCTATAGCAAATGCTCGTTCCATGAAATTAGCTTTAGCTATATAGGCTGCACCTTCTATAGCTTCTTTAAGGTTCCACACGATATCATGTGCCTTCTCATTAGTAACAGTCTGCTTTGTATTTAACTGCTCTAATGCCTCACCGAATTCAGCATAAGTTAAACTGTGTCTTCGTAAGAAATTGGCCAATCCAAGCACTCCGAGCCCGACTTGCCTGTCGATCTCCGGGGGTAAGTACTCTCCAGACCCTCCAACACCTGTTCGGCCATGGAGATCGCACAGCTCGGACATACCTTGAGCGAAAGCCTTTTTGAGATCCCGTGTATGACAGGCTGACAAATTGATATGCTGGAGCAAGCACGTTCCTCGTGAGGGCAGGTAAACCTCAAGACACACGTTTCCGTATATTCTTTGTCCTGCTTTGTTGTATTTGATTTTGTTGAGCCAGATGTCTCCTGATCTGATTCCATAAATTAATGCCTCTTTGGTGGTAATATCTAATTTGTTCCACATACCTGTGTCTATGTCAACACATCTTTTAACCCAAGGTAGTTGGGAACGTGGTGTAGTGATGAACTCTACAATATCATCATGATCTGCGTCCAAATGTATAACACACGCACCATTCTTATAGACCCCACCTCTACGTAGTGTTTCATTTAAGGCGGAGTAGATTTTTGCGAATGATACTGGGCCAGAAGCAACAAGACCTTTTCCGTTTTCACTTCCATTGGGTCTGAGCTTCGATAAATGCACCGCAACTCCTGCTCCAAATCTGAGTCCATGGCTGACGTATCTCCACGATGCTTCGATTCCATTATCACCCTCCATTGAGTCTTCTACGACAAACACGGTGCATGACACGGGTAGACGTGATTCTGGATTATCCAACCATGATTGGACCCGACCAGTACGAGCTATTAAATTAGCTGCCATTTTTAATTAATTACTATGTGTTCGATTAAATTTTTTAGTGAATTCCCCATTACGAAGTTCTGTCTTTGGAGAGCTAGGAAGACGGTTATTATGTCGTCCTTTTTATCATAATATGTTTCTTTCAATTTATCCTCAATTAACCTCATCTTCAGGTCCTGTTCCACTGTCAATTTTGTAATCGGCGGAGGGAGTCCAAAGTCTTGGTATGTTTTGTTCGAAATCATAATCATCAACTGTTAATATACGAGCAAGTCTAGCATTAGCTAAAGCTGTAACTTGAGTGTAACCTTTTTCATTAAAAGCATTGACTACTGTTTTCCAACTGTAACCTTCTTTTTTAAATAAACTTTCAGCACGTTTAACTCCAATACCTGGAATTCCTCCGTATCCATCTGTTTGATCACCAGCACAAGTTTGAATTAAATGCCATTTGGCACCCTCTTCAGGTGTGATTGTGAAAACTTCATCTAAATTATACAGACGTCCTGGTATTTGTTTCATATCTTTATCAGGACTAACTATAATATTACCTGGATTTTTCGTAGCATAAATACCCATAGCATCGTCCGCTTCAAGTTCAGGCATGATTATTACTTCATACTCTACCTTTAAAGCATTGATGATACGTTTATACCCACAAGGTTTCTTTCGATTTCTATGACCCTTGTATTCTGGTAAGATTTTTTTCCTGAAATTTACAGTGTCTGAAAAGAAAAGTATTACATCAGCAAAATTACCAAGCTTAGTCTTAATCTTGTTAATCTCACCTTTAGTAGCTTTATAAGCATCACTAAAATTACTAGTAACCAATATGACATCTTCGCCATAATCGATTTCTGTTTCTGCAGCAGCGCAAGATTTATATACTATAAAATCTGCGTCAATTAAAATTTTCATAGGTGGTTAATGTACTTCGGCCCAATTCTTGCCTACTTTTGATTCAGCAGCAGTTGGACATCGTAATGAATAATACTCTCCTGCTTGTACAGCAGTGAGTTCTAGTAGAAATTTTAAGTCATCTACTTCGTGACTCTCGACTTCATATTGTAATTCATCATGAACGAAAGCAAGTTGTCGAGCAGTTTTTGGTAAATTCTCATGAGCTAATAACATCCAACGTTTCGCCAGAATAGCTGACGATCCTTGCAAAAGGTAGTTTAAACTTTTATGTTTTTTATCTACTAATATCTTACGCTTATCTAATCCTAAGAGATAACCCTTCTTACTAGATTCACGTACTGCTTCCAGTAATTCTTTAAGTCCTGGTATAGCTGCAATATAGGCTTTACGAATTTCTTTACCTTTTCTTGCCGCCTCGTCCTCGGGAAGCTGTTTGTCATATGCATGTCCTAAGCGAATATCGCCTGCTCCGTAAAGAAAGGCGTATGAAATTGTTTTTACTTGTCTTCTAGTGACTCCAATCCGTTCTGCATTGACGGCGTGGATGTCTCCGGTAAGGAGAATTTTGGTGTAGCGTCCTTTATCATATCTGGAGAGATAGTGGGAAAGCATCCTGAGCTCAATGCCGCTAAGGTCAGCCCCGCACATAACCATGTTAGGCGATGCTGTGAATAATTGTCTGAATCTTTCATCTGAAGGTACTTGACTTAAATTTGGTTTACGATGTGCTGCTCTAAATGTAACAGTAGCTGTTGAGCAGTGATGATGTATCCTACTAGACGTCGTAACAAGCTTGAGATAGCCGTTCACGCCTTGCGAGATCATCCCCAATTTCTTGGTAATATCTAGACATTTCAGAAACAACAGGGCTGTCTCCGACCCAATATCTTTTAATACGGTCTCGTCTATAACCGCCTTCTCTGAGGCAGTTAGCGATGTCGGGGTCCAATCGTGATGAGTCTTCAATATCCATGCTATGTGATCTCTTGATGATGGGTTGAATTCTTTTAGTTTAGTGAGTGGAGCACCTTTAATGTATCCTTTTGTTCGATTATCTCGTTTAGGAGTAAATCTCTCTCCTGGGATGAAAGGATACCTGTTTTGAAGTATTCTATGAGTATCTTCAAGTTCTTTTCTGAGAGAAGATTCAAGCTCCCATGCAGCTCTTTCATTAAAATACCATCCATGTTGCTCCTGTTGAGTTAGAATTTGTGCGACCTGATGTTCTAGTTGGACCCATTCAGGTAAGGGTGGAAATGTTCGCATAATTTCTTTGTTACAACTACGTCTTGTATGCAATAATCTTCCATTTCTTGACTCCATTCAGACCAATCAGTAGATTTAGCATAATCTCCTTTTAATTCTCCAAGCCTATATCCATAAGCTTCAAGTGAATGTCGTCCATATAATTTGGAAGGTAATATTGTATTATATATGTCTTTATCTATATCCAATAAGTTAGGATGATAGCAGCGAGATAGAATAAGAGTATCAATAACCCTGCCACTATAGCTGAAAAAAGGAAAGATACTTTTGATGATAGGTAAATCAAAACCAATGATATTATGACCGATGATAGTATCAGCAAGTTGTAAGTATTGGATAGCCCTGACAATAGGTGATGACATCCCTTTTCCAGGACATTCATCATTGAATGTTTCAGTGCGTCCATCTTCGAGGTAATGTAATGCAATACAGTGGATACGTACATCATTATCTCCTAGAAGTCCGTTCGTCTCTAGGTCGAACAGTATTGTTCCTATTCCAGTGGTAGGTTTTGTCTTTAAATCGGGCACGTCTTACTGCCTCTGCTGTAGGTGGGTTAGGTTTAATCAATATATTAGAAGTCTTTAGTGGCATCGAAAACTGGTGGTTCCGTAGTTTCATATTCAGTAAATCGTGAGGTGGTCAAATCGAATTTTATTTTCCCTGCGAAGCCTGTTTCGCCAGAATAGCGGTTTTTAATAATTCTAATAGTCGCAATATCTCGTTCATCGTCGGACTGTTGATTTCTTTCGAGGGCAATGACTTGATCTGATAATTGAGCAATTCCCGCAGATCCTCTGAGCTGACTAAGGGACACTCTACCTCCCTCTTCGTGCGAAGTCCTATCATTATTACTTCTCCTTAAATGTGATACTAAGAATAAAGATATACCAGTACGCTCTACTAACGATCTTAATCTAGTCATTGTGGTATCTATCATTCGCCGTTCATCTCCATCAAGACCACTCAATAATATACTGAGATGATCTAGGAATATAACACGACACTCCAGTCCACTGGCAAGGTATTCGATCCTGTTGTAAATAACATCCGGGTCAAAACTCCCAAAGCCATCAAACAAATAGAGATGCCAATCAGCAATAGTTCGTTCAAAGGCGGAGGTGAGTTCTTCGGTTCCATATTCTCCTAAGTGTAAATTTTTTCCAACAGCTGTGGACATCAATCCAAGTGCTGTTCTCCTGTTAGACTCCTCAAGTGCCAAGTACCCAACTTTTTCTCCCTTGGATAATAAGTCAGTAGCAAGTTGACGGCAGAAGGTAGATTTTCCTTGTCCAGATCCCGAAGTAACCGTAGTAAGCTCCTGATATCTAATGCCGTGCAATTTATCTTGTAGTCCTTTGAAGGGGTAATCATGATCTGCTGGTGGTGTAGGTGTAGTAACTAACGATTGAAGCGCCTTTCCCTCAATAATACCATCAGGTCTCCAAGGTTTAGCTTCCCAAATAGCCTTTCGAACCGCATCAGCATCGTCAGCTTGTAATGCCTCGGATGGGTCTTTGTAGTTCTCCATGCGGGCAATCTTAACCTTCCCGACTGGTAATACGCTAGCCGTTTCTTCCGCAGCCTTTCTCCCTGCCTCGTCATTATCGAAGAAGAGGACGATCTCTTGATAACCTTGGAATAACGGGATTTGTTTCTGACAATCTTTTTTTGCCCCAGCGGCCCCATGCGGTACTGATACCATCGGCCATCCGGACATAGCTTCGTAACAACTGGCAGCATCTAATTCACCTTCAGTAACAACAATACGTTTACCAGCGTTAGGAAACAAATGCTGACCGAATAAGGTATTAGTGGAAATTCCTTCATATGTAAATATTTTAGGTTTCTTTTTTATTTTGAATCCAGCAAGTACTCCATCGCTTGTGTGATATGGAAAGCGTAGAGTAGCTCCGTCTCTGTAAATCCTGAAGAATTTGCAAGTTTTTTCAGATATTCTTCGTCTGTGTAATGCTTGCGCTTCTCCTCTGAAGTTGACATCGTTCATCGTCCGTGATTGTGAAATAAGATTTATACCCTCTGCGGGTGTGTGAGTATGACACGAAAAGCAATACTTGTGACCATCAGTATAAACTGCATTAGCATCTGATGAGCCACAATTATCGCAAGCTTCATGTGATATAAACTCACTGGTTAGATCAGCCATTCAAGTGGAATATCATGATAAGCAGCCCAAGGTATACTGTGACGATCACACCATTGGGCATATGTAGTTTTACTTTTCTTAGATATCTTATTATAAGGTGACTGAAATACCATTCTTAAATCTATTCCTGGATTATCGCGCGTAACCGCAAGTATCTTTCTTCTGTCTGCTGCTGACCAGTACCCTTTTGCTTCAAGGTAAACATAGTTTGGCAGAACAAAATCAGGAGTATAGTCATGGGCAATAGTGTAAGATAATTTCTCAGTCTCATATTGATAAGATATCCCTAATCCTTGAAGGAGAGAAGCTAAACTCTCCTCAAGTTTTGATCTAAATTTAATTTTCTTCTTTTGCTTTAAATTGTCAAAAGCTTTTTGAGCCCAAGCAATAGAATCTTCTTTAGAAGTCTTCGTCATCTGATGTAGTGGCGGATACAAAACCTTCTGTCTTACCAAACAATTCAGCTACTTGTTCAGTAGATAAATCATCTTGACTAACAGAAGCTTCTGCATTTAGTTTAACAACTTGTACACCAACCAACTTAAGAGAACTTCCATAGGTAATTCCATCCTTGAGTATGTAAGGCTTTTGAAAGAAGCCAAGTTTAACTGTAGATCCCCCATATAGTGGTGTTTTAACATTTGAAATAGGTGTACCTTCTGTGTCTACCACAGGTGGTTTTCTATCTTCACCCCAAGAGAACTTTATTTTATACTTACCATCTGCAACCTCTTCCCAAGGAGTAGGTTTTAGAGTAGCTCTTTTAGGGTTTTTGAGTTTAGACTCTGCCCATTTAAGTACTTCAGTTCTCTCGGTCTCTAATTTATCAATGAATTTCTCATCGACTACAGCAGCTAAGGAGTATCCGAATTTACCAGGCTCTAATATAGCTTGGAATCCTTCTAACTTAACTTCATCAGTTACATGGACAGTATTTTTATTACTCATCCTCTTTTACCTCCTCCTTAGCTGGAGCTAACTCCTTAGCTAATGTTTGGCGGTACTCTCTAAGTGAAGTAAGTCTTTCATCTACTTCCTTTAATCGTTGCATTTTAGCTTCACGCTCAGCAGCTTGTAATCTCTCTTCAGAGACAACAATCACACGTGTAGGTGCGAAGAAGCTATCAAATAATGATGTGTACATTAACAGAAAAAATAAGTTGAATCAATAACCGTCTCTGGCTTTAAATCGCCAATGATCGGTGGTTTACTCTCTGCTCCAATTTGTGCAGCAAAGTCATTCAGGTAATCACGTTCTGCTATTTGCAGATACGTTTCCCTTATTATAACCGATAACTCATCCATGTCAACAGCTCGTGTGAGAACGCTGTCATGAATCAAAGCTATAGGATGATTAAATTTTTGTATACTGAGATGAAGTAAACTAGCATCTAATGAATGTATAAGATTGGGTGCAGTAGCAGCTTTATGTCTGTTTAAATCTATTTCATTGCTATCGCTAGCCACAGAGATGTCACAACGACCTAATAACTGTAGCTTTAATCTAGTTATTTTCTTCTTCATTATCCGTTGAGTAACTACAAAACCAGATGGTGTAACCCATTCTAATTGTGTACCTCCATTACGGATTATCTTAGATACCTCATCTTCAATCCATCTCATAACCGACATCGGCCCAGGAACTACAGAGTGCATAGCATCTCTAACAGCCTTGACCGTGATTGTGAGATCTTCTTTCTCAATTTCGACACCCTTTTCTTTTAATGCATCCCTAATATAGGAACGATTAGAATAAGGTTTAGCGTTGTAAGGGATAGTCATGACGGTGCGTTTCACACACTTCCTATCCCAAACACCATGTAGCGAAATTGGAATGTCAGGTCTAGCACGTTCAGCTACGACCTTATATGCGTCTTGTGGGCGTTCAGAAGGCAACACATTGACGAGTTGTGCTGTCTTTCGGTCTCTCGCTAATAAAGCAAGGATCTGAAGCCCACTGCATGTTGCATCCGTGGCAACAAATAACCTTGTGTGTTCTCTTAAACGTTTAGTTACTACCGAATAGTACTCCTCACACGCAGCTAAAAATTGCCACGGTTCATCCGCTGCCTCCCAGTCACCAATGTTCCCTATAGGATCTTCGGCTACTCTGGTAATCAACGGTATATTGTTCATTACCCAGTCCAATCGTTCAGACATAGTTGATTTATCTAAACCATATGTCGTCGCAACTTGAAAGGCTAACCACTTTTCTCCTGACTTGGTAATGTAGGTTGAGTCAGCTGAGACAATAAGTGATTTTCCAAAATCTGTATCTTGTGGAGTAAGAAATGCAGGAATCGGGTAAGCCCGTCCACGATAATCAAAGCTCCAAGGTACATAAAAGCGGTCACGATCTTTAAACTTTTGAACAGTTTCCATTGTCATTCTTGTGCGGCAGGATCTCTTGAACTCTGCAGCTCTCTTATTCATTACTTCTGCCGCTGACCTTCTATAAGCTTTACGAGAATCTTTATTCTCTGCTATATCTACAGGTTTAGGTGGTAGATCATATTGAATAATCGGGAGGAATTTACCCACACTGATACCTTTGTCTTGCAGTATCTCAGCTACACTTACAGTGAATGGATTAAGTGTATAAGCAACCTTCTGAATCTTGTTCAAAAAGGCAAGTGGTATTTCTCCCTGTATACGTGCGCCCTTGCCGCGTCTCACGAGATCATGTCCAAGCATGACTTCATTTAACATATAACCACCAGCATTTTCATTACTCCAATCTCTAGGTGGTATAAGCATAGGCCAACATAATGGTGAGAATAGCTCTGCATTAGCCATTACTTCATCCTTGATGTCCATAAACTCGGGAGTAGGAACGACATAGACTACGGTCTTACGACCTTCTCTAATCGTTTGTTTATGGAACCATCCACTAGATTCCATTATACATTCAAGCAACCATCCGCCTAGTTTAACACGTAACTGTCTTCCCCAAGGTGTCCATTGCTTGACGTCATAACGATTCATGAGCGTCCTTATTACTGCGAACTTCTGTTGAGTACCACATGAAGTATGCCAGTAACTTTCCTTTAGTTTACTTAATAATCCAGGAGCATTTCTCTCATAATGTCTCATTTGACACTCTTGTTCTATAGCATGTCCTATGCTTTCACATACATTAACTGCTACATTACTTCCTTGTTTATAAGAAAAGATCTTATCAAATGCAAGTTTACATGCAATAACCGCGCTTGATTGTGAATCTATTAATGCTAGATATTCATGGATGTCTTTAAATAGATGTCCATAATGTCTCTCATGAATCTTATTATTTGTATCATCTATTCTCTTTATAAGTAAAGGTAATAGAGTCTCAATAGATGCAATACCATATATAGAAGCAGACGCATAACTTTGATTCTCTAATTTAATAGTCTGATCTTGTAAGCGTTTTAGTCCTTGGTTAATTGCTTCTCTTTCTAAATTAATTTGTTCATCAATCTGTGAGATAGTAGGTTGACAATTCATCATTAACCTGCTCAGTTAATAGTTGTTTACATTCGTTGTAGTTACTATCATTAATGTAACCTTGTACTCTTCTCATTTCTAACAAGTCTAGTGCTTGTTTAGCATAAGAATAAATATCTTCAGTAGTACGTACTTCGTCCTTCATAGTCCTCTTCTCCTTCATCGTAGGGTTCGTCATAAGGTTTTAAATATAAGTGATGGACAGTATCGTGATCTGCCAAGGTAAATGTACTCTCTTTCTTTTTAAGAATACTATCTACCTTTTTAACAGCAGCAGATTGTCGTTGATAGACATACTCTTTCACCTTCCCTGTCTTGTCGTTTTGTTCACGAATAATACAATTAACAGAAGATGGTAATTTCCAGCCTCCAACACGCCAATCCATGAAATCTTCAAAAGTTAATGGCTCAAACCATTCGGCAGGACAACTAGCAATTCTATCATAGTTGTTAGGAAAATACTTTTTCTTAGACATCATCAATAGGTTCAACGTTTGTTAGGTAATCATCGTGTAGACACGCTTCATCATAGGCATCATACGCAGCTTCGTAAACATCATATCCTGATTTCAAGACAAATGTACGACCGCTTGCCATAGTTACTAAGTACTTCATTCGTAGGTTTGCAATAGGATTTCTTCACGGATGCGGTTTTCCCTGCTATCCTGTGGTTCTTCATCTAGAAATGATAGTAGGTATTCTACATCATCAGCTTCTAGTTGTAAAGTGATTGGGTGTTTCATTTGCGATAATCTTCTAGTATATCAAGAACATCTTGCCATCTTGCTACCTCATGTAGTTCAGTTGTAATAGCTCCCATAATATCAGGATGTTCTCCAATGCCTACAGGATTGTTTAAGTATACATTAACATTAGCCTTATGGTAAGTCATTTCTCCATGGGCATGAGCTGTTAATGCTCTAAGTAAGTCTTCTTTCATAGTGGCGACCGTGATTGTGATTTAAACTTTAATTTTAATTTAAGAACTTTAACCCTTTGTTTTGCTGCTCGCAATGCCTGAGGTTTCAATGTTCTTTTCTGTTCTTTCTTGGAATGGTGCATCCAATTCGGTATGTTCATCATATATCTCCCAATCATATTTGTCAATAGATTCTTTACAATAAATACAAGTTAAAGCAACCCAATGAAAGTTCCAAACCCTGGAATGGTGCTGACATTCAGGACAAGTTATTAACCGTCCTGATTTAGGAGCACGTGTGTGTTTATGTACCTTCATGCGTCTTCATCTGGTACTACTGTAAGATGTGATCTCTTTACATACTTATTATACATTTCAATGAAGTCATCAACAACTTCTTCCTTAAGTCCATTCAATAGGATACTATCTCCTGTATTATCACATACTCTAAGACACTCGTGTTCTTGACAATAGTGCATGAATGGTTTGTTGAATGTATACTCAACGGTTGTTTCTTGTTGTAACATGGTGAATAGGTGAACGTTGTAATTAATAGGCTATGTGAACTTTATCAAAGAATTCATCTTCAATATACATATAATCTACACATTCTAAACTAGTAGATTGCTCAAGATCTAATGCACATTGAGCTATATGTTGATTCTCATCAGTTGCTTCAGGATCAGCAAGTAAATAATATGCTCTAAGTGTCATTACTTGTACCTTGATATAAGTTTTTCTAATGCTTCAGGATATTGAATAACCTTAGCACCATCAACAGTTAAGTTGTTATACTCAACTCCATTGAGCCATTTAAGTATTAAGCCAAGTTGAGCATTTTCAACCTTACTGATACCAACAACTCCATACTTCTTATTCATAATTAATAACAATAGGTGAATAAAGGGTTTGTGAGTCCCTTGTACAGCCCTAAGCAGGCTGTAAGAGAGATTCATCTTCGACTATGTTAAAGCTGATTGCTTCAATGTATGCCCAAGTTACATAGTTCTTATAGTAGTTTAAAATCCCGTCAGACTGCTTAAATAGAGTAACTAGGAAGTCTGTATCATAATTATCTCTGAAGTAGTCAAGGATCTCGTCCTCATGCTTATCATAGAAGCGGACGGTATCACCATAATATATGTGTTTGAAGCACAAACCACTTGCACAGCCGTGATTAGCAATTTCTTCCATTGTTTCCTTGTCATAGGTATCAATGATCTCATCATAACCTCTCATAGCGTCCTTGTGTTGTGTATGTACTAATTATAGAACCAAACCGCGACCTTGTAAACCCCTTGTCAGTGAATCCACATAGTCTCATGCGTCCTGGTGATTGTGAATCATTCTCAATAAGAATAACCCCTAATTAATAATAATTAACTAGAGGTTGCGATTGTGAGTAATTAGAATAAAACAGCAATACTAAATGTTATTATTAATAAATAAACTAGAACTTCTCTTTGTTGTAGTAAATCATTAGCTTCATTTAATAAGTCTATCTTATTTGTTTTAGCAGTAAATAATTTCATAGTTTAAATTGAATTGATTTACGTTTGTAATTTACAGTAGATGGTAACTGTTTAATAGTAACAGTCTTACCTTCTTTCTTTAACTTATCAATTGTCATTGATAGTTGTTCATAATAGTTATACATATTCAATTAATAAATAAGTGATAACAATAGGCAGTAATCCAAGTAATAACATAAAGTAATTAATTAGAATGTGAAATGATAGATAAACTATCAACGGTCTATAAGAGAATTGAACTCTTAACTATAGTGCGACAAACTATTGTTTTACCATTAAACTAATAGACCAGAAAAGAAAGATTAATATCTTTCAATATATAAGACCCCTTCAGATAATTCAGGACCTAACAGTTCATTTGATAAATCATCATCAGATAGTTTACTTATCTTATTAATATCTATATCATATTGTTCTTCTTCATAATTAAGATCAACATGTACAGCATATTCACAAGATTTATATTGATGATATTCTAATCCAATACTATCTATTAATTCATAATAGGATGGATCGATAACAAATACTATCTTATTCATATTTAATATCCTAACCAAGCTAATACTTCTAATGGATCATTATATCTAGTACAATCTTCTTTCCATTCAGAATAAGATGCACCATGATCTTCTAATAGTTTCATTAGATTTGCATTAGATAATATATAGTGATTAGATTCATCAATAGTAGAACAATCTAATACTGATTGGCAATAAGATGGCTCATCATATTCATTTAGATAATCAAAGATGATTTCCCCATCTGTTTCTACATAATGCTTCATAATTAAATGGTGTCGCTTTTACTCTTCTATTATAACCATAGCTTTGCTGCTTTGGCTATGCTTTGTTCTGAATACCACATAGTATCATTGAGTCTTACTATAATCATTAGACTAATTGACTTATGATCTATTCTGTTCTATACTGATTAAGTCAGTTATAAATATTGAATCGCTACAGATAGATTCTCATTGATCTCAGATTCGTCCATGTTTGGACTGAGACTGCCGAGACTCACCTAAAATCGTCCTTGTTGGGATCCTTTTTGATACCTTGGGGGGACTTGCGTCCGGCCAAGATCGAGTATTGACTTCAGAAATTTATGGTAAATTTTTAAGGATAACGTATTCAAGGTTATCAGACATACGATTATAGGAAGAAGCTACATGAATTTGTCCGAGGACAACAGCGATAGTAGCTATAGACCAAAAGATGTAATAATAACGTTGTTTAACTTGTCTGGGTAGTTTAGTGGTCATTTAAGATGGAAAGTTTCTTGTATTTTTTATCATATTTTTTAATCAACTTCCTAGCTTGTTTTCTAGTAGTACATTCTTGCACTTTTAGGTAAATTTTAAGAAGTTTATCAGTTTTCATAGGCAATCAATCAGGTATAAAGGGAATATTTTCAGTAGTTATACCAGGTAAATAGTTAATATTTAAGACTACTCTAGCATTTTGATCAGTAGGGGAGGTACCACAGTGTAATTTATCACCAGAGAAGATAAGCATGCGGTTAGCAATTGAGTCAACTTTAGTACCATCTTCAAATTGAGTCCAACCATTAGAGTTATTTAAGTAAAATATAGCTGTAGTTTGCCCCATATCTAAGTCAGTATGCATATCTGAGAAGATATGATTAGAAGTTCTAGGTCTAAGATTAGCTTTAACTCTAAGAAGTAAATTAGGTTGAAGTTTAAATAGGATAGGTCTAATAAGTTTACAGTAATCAGATTTAGGTCTATCTAGATAAGGATTCTTAAGAGTAAAGAAGTCATGAACAAATTGAAATTGATCTAAACCAGTCTTATGTTTAGCTATAGAAGTATTATAAAACCAAGGAAAACTTGAACCCATAAACTTATTATGAATAGGTTCAAAGGTGTCTTGAGGTAGAAAGTTATCTAATATTTTAAGCATAGTAATTTAAGAGATATCAAATGATGATATCCAGTAAATAGGTGTTTTAAGTAGAGGAGGGTCGTGAGATCCCTCCTCAAGGGGGTCGGGTCCACCCTTCCCTTCCCCTGTATACGTGCGACCTTGGCTAAACCCAGGTGGGGAGAGGCTTTCCGTCATCTATACCTCTAGCCTTATCACGTTGAGCTTTATTCATTCCTAAAACTAGGTGATCTGCGGACCTCTGAGGGGCGTCTAAGAAGTCTTCTAGTAGAGAGTTCCATTCTTCTCTTTTACGCAGGTTCACGGTCTCCTGAGCGCTAATAGAGAGTGCATCTGTGAAGTACTTAACACCCTGTGCAAGGCAGTCGAGTCTGTCATCGTGTTTAACAGCACCTTTTTCTCTACACATCCTAGACATCTGATAGAACAGCATGTACATAAGACGAAGTTCAGGAGCTTCCTCTTTATTAGAGTTATAGTCCCAATCAATAACGCTGCGATTAACCACAAGCCTATGTTGATTAATAACAGGCTCAAGAGAATCGATGATTCTATCTTCTTTACGAACGTTTGCACGGACTTCTTCAATATCTACTGCTTGTTTAGTTTGTTGTAAGTGTTTCTTAAAGAGTTCAGATACAATACCATCACCAAAGTTAGTTTCAATAACTAATTTAGTAACACCATATTTACTACAACCTCTAAGGATGTCTAGCAAAGTTGTGTCTGAGTACCCGTCTCTGTAAGCACGCATTTCATGCAGGTATAAGAACCCGTTTCGTTGGGAGATATAGGCGGCAGCTGTTTCGTCCGTGCCTCGACCCGACGGGTCAACGCTACAAATTGTTTCTGTGTAAGGTCCCCATTCGCCAGCAAGTTGCATTGGTGAATAAAAATAATCTCCTGGGAGACCGACCGTGGGGAGGTCTTTGATAACGTTTGAGGGATCGGAGCACCATATAACATTGTCGGGTGCTTCACGAGGATTAACGGCAGTGACAACAAGATCAGCCATCTTAAGTGGGAATTTCTCAGCATCTGATAAGCTAGTATCTAATTGGAACTGAAGCATAAAGTTGGAACGACCCATAGATGCTTCACGTTCTATTAGATCTTCATTATTAAATCTGTCATCTGTACATTCCCATCCTACAGCTCCTTCATCAAGATCTTCTTGTATTTGAGGAGCTAGAAGTCCTTCGTATTGACTAAGCTTTCCTTTTCTGGGGTATCTTGCGGGCCAAACGAACGGACGGTAGTTACGCTCTGCCAGCTTACGATAGACAGTAAAAGTAGTCTGAGGAGTCCCGAGATACATAATACGGCTATCGCTTTTGGGGGTAAGAATTGACTCTGCTTCCGTAC